>JRHI01000548.1_pt1 | contig 39727 bp, 37 predicted proteins | sample 215371 | NCBI WGS metagenome assembly JRHI01 (sample SAMN02929681, study PRJNA255918) | sediment metagenome | biome: cave system; feature: Ice Cave; material: Sediment; isolation source: sediment from deep within a dark volcanic ice cave with no known source of... ... | reverse complement strand
AGCACAGACGGCCTCCGCCCCGCAGCCCGAGGCCGCACCGGAGCCCGAGGCGCCGGCAGAGCCCGAGCCCGAGGCGCCGCCCGCCCCACCATCCGAAGCCGTGCCGGCTCCCGTGGACCAGGAGAAGGCATGAGCGAGATCAGTGCCAAAGATGTCAAGGCCCTGCGCGAGCGGACCGGTGCCGGCGTGCTGGCCTGTCGCGAGGCGCTCGGCGAGGCTGAGGGTGATCTCGACCGGGCGGTTGAGATCCTCCGCGCCCGGGGCGAGGCCCAGGCGGCCAAGCGTTCCGGAGCTGAGGCGCGCGAGGGCGTCGTGCAGAGCTACATCCACGCCGGGGGCAGGATCGGGGCGCTCGTMGAGGTGGACTGCCAGACGGACTTTGTCGCTCGCAACGAGCGGTTCGTCGAGTTCGCCCGCGACGTCGCGCTGCACGTTGCGGCCGCCGCCCCGCTGGCACTCACCGAGGAGGACGTGCCGGTCGAGGATCGCGAGCGCGAGGAGCGGATCGCCACCGAGCAGGCCGCTGACCGTCCGGAGAACGTGCGTGAGCGGGTGGTGAGCGGGAAGCTCGACAAGTGGCTCGACGAGGTCGTGCTGCTGCGCCAGAAGCACGTCAACGAGGACAAGCACGCCGGCAAGACGATCGAGGAGCTGCGCGCCGCGCTGTCCGCGGAGACGCGGGAGAACGTCGTGATCAGGCGCTTTGCCCGCTTCGCCGTCGGCGGTTGAACCGGTGAGCGGCGCCGTGGCCAAGCCTCCGCCCGCCTACACGCGCGTGCTGCTGAAGCTCTCCGGAGAAGCGTTGATGGGGGATCTGCAGTACGGCACCGACCCGGACCGAGTGGCGGCGATCGCCTCCGAGGTCGCCGTGATTCAACGGCGCGGGGTGGAGGTGGCGATCGTGGTCGGGGGCGGCAACATCTACCGCGGACTCGCGGCCGCCGCCGCTGGGATGGATCGCGCCACCGGCGACTACATGGGGATGCTGGCCACCGTGCTGAACGCGCTGGCGCTGCAGGACGCACTGGAGAAGGAGGAGATCGCCACCCGCGTCCAATCGGCGATCACGATCTCCGAAGTCGCCGAGCCCTACATCCGCCGGCGGGCGATGCGCCACCTGGAAAAGGGAAGGATCGTGATCTTCGCGGCCGGCACCGGCAACCCGTTCTTCACCACCGATACAGCTGCCGCATTGCGCGCAGCCGAGCTGCACGCCGAGGTGGTGCTGATGGCCAAGAACGGCGTCGAAGGCGTCTACAACAAAGATCCAGCCAGGCATGCCGACGCGGAGTTCATTCCCGAGATCACCCACAAAGACGCTCTGACCCGTGGGTTGCAGGTGATGGACTCGACAGCGTTCGCGCTGTGCATGGACAACAACCTGCCGATCGTCGTTTTCAATATGGCCGACGGGCGCAACATCGACAAGATAGTGTCCGGTGAGAGAGTGGGGACGCTGGTGCAGACATGACTGAGATGACCGACGAACTGCTGGCCGATGCCGCGGAGCGAATGACCAAGTCGGTCGACGCGATTCGCCAGGAGTTCGGCTCGGTGCGCACCGGCCGGGCCAGTCCGGCATTGCTCGACCGCGTCAACGTCGACTACTACGGCGCCATCACTCCACTCAAGCAGCTGGCGACGATCAGCGCGCCCGAGCCGCGGCTGCTGACCGTCCAGCCGTACGACAAGAGCTCGATCAAGGCGATCGAACGCGCGATTCTCGAATCCGACGTCGGGCTGACCCCGAACAACGACGGACACCTGATCCGGCTCGGGGTGCCCGAGCTGACCGAGGAGCGCCGCCGCCAGCTCGTCAAGGTCGCGCGGCAGATCGCCGAGGAGGGCCGGGTGGCGATCCGCAACATCCGCCGCGACGTGATGCACGACCTCCGAGAGCTCAAGGAGGCGGGCGAGGCAGGGTCCGACGACGAGCATCGCGCCGAGGTCGAGCTTCAGAAGGTCACCGACGCCCGGATCAGCGAGCTCGACGACCTTCTCAAGCACAAGGAAGACGAGATCCTCGAGGTCTAGATGGGCGCGGTCGGCGGCCCGGACTCCGAGGCGACCCGCGCTCGCTACGTCGCGATCATCACCGACGGCAACGGACGTTGGGCAAAGGGGCGACGTCTGCCCGTGGTAGCCGGTCACGAAGCGGGGGCTGACACCGTAAAGGCGCGATTGCGAGATGCCGTCGACCTCGGCATCAAGGAGCTGACCGTCTACTCGTTCTCGACCGAGAACTGGAATCGTTCAAAGCGCGAGGTCTCCGCCCTGATGGCGATGTTCGGACGCCGGATCACGGGCGAAACCCCGGAGCTGCACGAGCAGGGGGTCCGGATGCGGTTCGTCGGCCGGCGCACCGCGCCGGTGCCGCCCAAGCTGGTCTCGCAGATGGAATGGGCTGAGAGCCTGACCGCGGCCAATACGCGGATCACGCTGTGCGTCGCCTTCAATTACGGCGGCAGGGCGGAGATCGTCGATGCGGCGCGAACCTTTATCGGAGGCGACGAAGCGGAATTCCGCGCGCATCTGTACGCACCCGACATGCACGATCCCGACCTAATCATCCGCACCAGCGGCGAACAGCGAATCTCCAACTATCTGCTCTGGCAGGGCGCGTACGCCGAGTTCGTGTTCCGGGATGAGCTGTGGCCTGACTTCTCGCGACAGGCGCTCGAGGAGAGTCTGGAGGAGTTCGCCCGCCGCCGCCGGCGCTTCGGAGGCCGCTGAGCATGCCGCCGCCCCGACGCGCGAGCGCACGAGCACCGCGACGCCGCTCTGACCTGCTCTCCAGAGTGCTCGTGGGAGTGCCCGCCGCGATCGTCGCGGTCGTATTCATAAACCTCGGCGGCCTGGCTTTCGCGCTGTTCATGATCGCCCTCGGCTGCGCCTGCCTGCACGAGCTCTACCGGTTGCTGGCGCGCTGGCGGCCGGTTTCCCTGGTCGGCTTCGCCGCGCTCGCGGGCATGGTCCTGGCCGCTCGCTACGGCGGCCAGCGCCCGGTCCTGGAGGTCGCGGTGGGCGCGGTCCCGGTCCTGTTTCTCGCCGTGGTGCTGCGAGCCCAGCGCGGAGGCGCGACGGTGGCGATTGCCGGCACGCTCCTCGGCGTCTACTGGATCGGCCTCGCCTTCGCCCACGCCGTGCTGCTGCGTCAGCTCCACCACGGCAACGCGATCATCATCGATGTCCTGGTCGGCACGTTCCTCGGCGACACCGCCGCCTACATCGGCGGTCGCCTGTTCGGCCGCCGGCCCCTGGCCCCTGAGATCTCGCCCAACAAAACGGTGGAAGGGCTGGCCTGTGGCATGCTGATCGCGATCCTGTCGGTGTTCTTCGCGGGCCTCTACCAGGATTGGCTGACCCAGGGCGACGCGCTGCTGCTCGGCCTGGTCATCGCCATCCTGGCCCCACTCGGCGACCTGTTCGAGTCGGTGGTCAAGCGGGATGCGGGGAGCAAGGACGCCGGCACGCTGTTCGGTCCCCACGGCGGCGCGCTGGATCGCCTCGACGCAGTGATCTTCACCATCGTCGCGGCCTACTACATCTGGATCGCCGTGATGCGCTGAAGCGTCCGCTCGCCGGGCGCTGGCACAATCGACGGCGTGCCGCGCCGTCTGGCCATTCTCGGATCCACGGGCTCGATCGGCGTTCAGGCCCTCGATGTCGTTTCCCGTGCGGATCCCCAGCAGCTGCAAGTGGTGGCGCTCAGCGCGGCGTCGGGGTGGGAGCATGTGGTGGAGCAGGCCCGGGCACTCGGCGTGCGCCGAGTTGCGCTGACCGACGCCGACGCGGCCGCCCGAGCGGGGGAGGCGTGGACCGACGGTCAGGTGCTGAGCGGCTCCGACGGGCTGGTGCGGCTGATCACCGAGTGCGAATGCGACCTCGTGCTGAACGCGATCGTGGGCTCGGCGGGGCTCGTACCGACCGTGGCCACACTGGGCGAGGGGCTGGATCTGGCCCTGGCCAACAAGGAGTCGCTGGTCGTCGGGGGCGAACTCGTGATGGCGCTGGCGGAGGCCACCGGAGCGACGATCATCCCGGTGGACTCCGAGCATTCGGCGCTGCATCAGCTGCTGGGCGCCGAGCGTCCGGGGACGGTGGATCGGCTCACGCTGACCGCCTCGGGAGGACCGTTCCGGGGCCGCACGGCGGCTGAGCTGGAGCGGGTCACCGTGGCGCAGGCGCTCGCGCACCCGACCTGGGCGATGGGGGGGAAGATCAGCATCGATTCCGCCACGCTGATGAACAAGGGACTCGAGGTGATCGAGGCCCACCATCTGTTCGGGATGCCCTACGAGCAAATCGATGTCGTCGTGCACCCGCAGTCGATCGTTCACAGCCTGATCGGGCTGTGCGACGGGGCGAGCCTCGCGCACCTGGGCTACCCCGACATGCGCGTGCCGATCTCCTACGCGCTGCACTACCCCGAGCGCGTCGACGTGCCGATCGCCCCGCTCGACCTTGCCGCGCTCGGCGCGCTGACATTCGAGCCGGTGGACGAGGAGACCTTCGCCTGTCTGGGCCTGGCGCGGGCCGCGGCACGCGCCGGCGGGACTGCGCCATGCACGCTGAATGCCGCCAACGAGGTGGCCGTGCACGCGTTCCTGGCCGGCCGGCTCGCGTTTCTCGATATCGCGGCCGTGATCGAGGAGACCCTCACCCGTCTGCCTGCCACGCCGGTGCACTCGTTCGAGTCACTCGGCGATGCGGACACGCGGGCGCGAGCCGTGGCCGCGGAGCTGGTTGCCGGGCGCGCGGAGGCCTAGTGGAGACCACTTAGCCGGCCCATAGGGCCAACTTGGCACACTGGGCTGCGGATATGTCCTACCTGCTCGCATTCCTCGGCTTTGCCGCCCTGATCATCCTCCACGAGGCCGGGCATTTCGCCGCCGCCAAGGCAGTGGGCATGCGGGTGGAGCGATTCTCGCTGTTCTTCGGCCCGCTGCTGGTGAAGTTCCGCCGCGGGGAGACCGAGTACGGGATCGGCCCGATCCCGCTCGGCGGCTACGTGAAGATCACCGGTATGAACCCGCGGGAGGACATGCCCGACGAGGTGCGTCCGCGGGCGTACTACAACCAGGCCGTATGGAAGCGGATCGTGGTGATCCTGGCCGGGCCAGCGGTCAACCTGGTGCTGGCCATCGCGATCTTGTTCGCCGTCTACTGGTCCAACGGCTACTACGACAGCACCCAGCGGATCACCGGTATCGAGTCCGGCACCGTGGCCGCGACCAGGCTGCGCCCGGGCGATACGCTCGTGTCGGTCGACGGAGTTGCCGGCGGTCCCGCGCAGCTTCGCAACCGGCTCGCCAGCCACCGCTGCGCGGGGGCGCAAACCGACGGCTGCCAAGCCGCTACCCCGGCGATTGTGGTCGTGACTCGCGGGGGTCAGCAGCTCAGTTTCAAGCTCCGACCCCGCTACAACGCCTCGGCAGGCCGGCCGCTGTTGGGCTTTGCGTTCGGGCAGCGGCATGTCGCCGTCGGACCCGGGAGGGCAGCGACGCTCGGAGTGACTGATCTGTGGGCCGAAACCACCGCCACGGTGTCCAGGATCGCGAAGCTCTTCCAAGCGAAGGAGCGTGCGCAGCTGCACGGTACCGTCTATGGCTTCAAGGTCACTCAGCAATCGTTCGCCAAGGACAGCACGACCGCACTGTTCATATTGGCGTTGATCTCCTGGTCACTGGCGCTGATCAACCTGTTCCCGTTCCTGCCTCTGGACGGCGGACACATCTTCTGGGCGCTGGCCGAGAAGCTCCGCGGCCGGCGGATCGCTTTCGAGGTGATGGAGCGCGCCGGTGTGGTCGGCTTCGTGCTGATCCTGCTGCTGTTCGCGGTCGGGCTCTCGAATGACATCTCGGGGCTCGCAGGTCGAGGCTTCGCCACGCCGTGAGCACGTCGTCCAGGCTCCAAGAACGGTAGCCTGAGCAGCGGATTTGCCACTAGAGCGGAGGCGAGAAATGGAAAGCAGCACGATCAGTCCGGCGGTCGGACGCGCCGTCGACGCGCCTACGGTCACCGAGGCGCTCCGGCGGACGGCGGCCAACCATCCGGACATCGTCGCTGTGCGGAGCGCCGATGACGCCGTCTCGATGACCTGGGAGGAGCTTCTTACGCGGGTCGACGCCGTCGCCGGGGGGCTGGCTAAGCTCGGCGTGGGGCGCGCCGACACCGTCGCGATCATGCTCGGTAACCGCCCGGAGTTCCACATCGTCGACCTCGCCGCGGCGATGCTCGGCGCGACTCCGTTCTCGGTCTACACCACGTATCCGGCCGAGGAGATCCGCTACCTCTGCACCGATGCCGCGACCAAGGTGGCGATCGTCGAGCAGGAATACCTGCCGGCGATCCTCGAGGCGCGCCAGAGCCTGCCGGCGCTCGAGCACGTGATCGTGGTCGACGGCGACGCCCCGGAGGGAACGCTGGCACTGGATGCGCTTGAGGGGTCCAACCCCGGCTTCGACGTGGCGAGCGCCGCGGGCGAGGTCGGCCCCAACGACGTGCTCACCCTGATCTACACCTCGGGAACGACCGGGCCGCCCAAGGGCGTGCAGCTCTCCCACCACAACATCATGGTCTCGGCCAAGGCGATCGAGCAGATCATCCCCCTGGATCCGGGAGGGAGGTTGATCTCCTGGCTGCCCGCCGCGCACATCGCCGAGCGGATGGCGCACCACTACATCCCGGTGATCCACGCCGGGACGGTCACCTGCTGCCCGAATCCCCGGGAGGTCGTGTCGTTCCTGCCTCAGGTCCGTCCGAACTGGTTCTTCGCCGTTCCACGGATCTGGGAGAAGCTGAAGGCGGGACTGGAGACGATGCAGGCCGCCGCGCCCGAGGAGCAGCGGGTGCCGATCCAGAAGGCGATCGCCGCCGCCACCGAACGTGTACGGCTGCGCCAGCGCGGCGAGCCGGTACCCGAGGAGCTCGAGGCCGCCGTCGCCCTGGCCGACGAGCAGATGTTCTCCAAGCTGCGTGAGATGCTCGGGCTCGATCAGGTCGTCGCGGTCAACGTCGGCGCCGCCCCGACCCCGGTCGAGGTGCTGGAGTTCTTCCACGCGCTCGGAATCGAGCTGGCTGAGCTGTGGGGCATGTCCGAAACCTGCGGGTTCGGCACCTGCAATCGTCCCGGCGAAGTCAAGATTGGCACGGTAGGGCCACCCTCACCGGGGGTGGAGCTGAAGCTGGCGCAGGACGGCGAGGTCATGGTCCGTGGCGAGTTCGTGATGCTCGGTTACCGTAACCAGCCGGACAAGACGGCGGAGGCGGTGGACCGCGACGGTTGGCTGCACACCGGCGACATCGGCGAGATCGACGAGGACGGGTACCTGAAGATCGTCGACCGCAAGAAGGAGCTGATCATCAACGCGGCGGGCAAGAACATGTCGCCGGCCAACATCGAGGCGGCGGTCAAGTCGGGCAGTCCGCTGATCGGACAGGCCTGCTGCATCGGCGACGGGCGTCCCTACAACACAGCTCTGATCGTCCTCGATGCCGACTTCGCGCCGCAGTGGGCGGCCCAGCAGGGCATCGAGGGCGAGGAATTCGATGCCCTGGCCGACGATCCCGCGATGTTCGCCGCCGTCCAGGCCGGCCTCGACCAGGCCAACCAGCACCTTGCTCGGGTCGAGCAGATCAAGAAGTTCAGGATCATTCCCGGCGACTGGCTGCCGGGCGGCGACGAGCTGACGCCGACGATGAAGCTCAAGCGCAAGCCGATCGCGGCCAAGTACGCGGCCGTGATCGAGTCGATGTACGAGTAGCCCTCGCGGTCAACGTGCCGCCGCGATCGAGCGCCACACCAGCTCGATCGGGTGGTGGATCGGCAGCGGGTGGCCGAGCTCTCTCAGGTGCAGGTCGAGCTGGGCGGTGCAGCCCGGGTTCCCCGCGGCGATCGCCTCCGCGCCGGTGTCGATCAGATTCTGGGCCTTCATCCGGCCGAGCTCGGCGGCCGCCTGGGGCTGAACGAGGTTGTAGATCCCGGCGGAGCCGCAGCAGACGTCGGACTGGACGGGATTTTCGAGCAGCTCGAGCTCCGGGATCGCCTGCAGCAGCGAGCGCGGCGCGGATCGCACACCCTGAGCGTGGGCGAGGTGACAGGCGTCGTGATAAACGACGCGCAGCGCGACCGGGCCGCGCGGAGCGCGGGGCTCGATCTCGGCCAGCAGCTCGGTGATGTCCCGCACGCGGGCCGAGAAGCTCTGAGCTTCGGGCGTGCCCAAGAGCTCCCCGTACTCCTTCATCGCCGCACCGCAGCCGGCGGCGTTGACGGTCACGTGGTCAAGCGAACCGAGGGCGCCGAATGCGGCCACCGTCGCCGCCGCTCGGGCGAGCGCCGCCTCCTCCTCTCCGGAATGGAGCTCGAGTGCGCCGCAGCAGTCGGGCATTTCTGGAGCGAGGACCTCGTAGCCCTCGGCGGCCAGCGTCTGGATCGTCGCCCGGTGCACTTCGGCGAAGAACACCCGCTGCACACAGCCGAGCAGCAAACCCACGCGGCCACGCGGGGTTCCCGCGGGCGAGGTGCGCTCGGGCACGCGAGAATGTCGGACCTCACGCAGCGATTTCCGCGGCGCGACCTTGGCCAGGATGGCCAGCCGCTCGGGCAGCCGCTCGGCGCCGAGCTTGCGGCTGGCGGCCAGCATCGGCGCGAGTCGGCGCAGTCGCTTCGGGTGGGGGAGGGTCTCGAACAGCAGCAGACGGAGCGCCTGCTCTGCGGTGCCGCGGCTGTGGTGACGCTCGACCTGCGGGCGGACGCGCTCGATCAGTCGGTCGTAGCGGACCCCCGAAGGGCAGGCAGTGACGCAGGCCATGCACCCGAGGCAGCGGTCGAAGTGGGTAACCATCTCGGGCGAGAGCTCCTCGGCCTGCTCCAGCCCGGCATCCATCAGCACGATCCGCCCGCGGGGAGAATCCGCCTCCTCGGCCCACAGGACGTAGGTAGGGCAGGAGTCCAGGCAGAAGCCGCAATGCACGCAATCGTCGAGGACCGCGCGTTCGGGTGGGCGGTGGGAGTCAAACGCCGGCACGGTCAGATACCCCCCACAAACGCGCCGGGGTTGCAGGTTCCCGCCGGATCGAAGCGCTGCTTAACCCGCTGCATCAGCCCGAGCGCCACCGGATCGCTCGGTCCCCAGGCGTCGATTTGCGACCTCGCAGACGCCGGAGCGTCGAGGAGCACCGAGTATTCACCGGCGTGCAGGGCCCCGCGCAGCCGGATCACCGCCTCCGGGTCCACCTCGACGTAGCTGGTCCCGAGCGCGGCCCGGCCGACGAGCGTGCCGCCGGCGCCGTCGACCGCCTGGAGGATCCCAGCCAGGCGGCTGGGCCGCGAGACGACCCTGACCAGCGCCCGCTCGCGGGAGCGCTGTCCGGCCCGCTGACGGGACCACAGCGCGTCGTCGGGCTCGGCGACGTCGACCTGTTCGAGCCCCAGCCGGCCCATCAACTCCGCGACGCGCTTGGCCCGGCGTGGCGCCTGCGCCCCGGCGCAGCGGGCCAGGATGCCTCCACGGCCGCCTCGCCAGGCGAGATCGAGCGCATCGAGCTCGAACGGGGCGGCGGCAAGCACCCGGACTGCAGCAGTGAGCCCCTCGGGGTCCGAGCTCACCCCGAGCGCGGTGGCGGTGGCGAGCGGAACCGGGTGCAGGCGAACGCTGACCGAGAGAATCATCCCGAGCGTGCCGAACGAGCCGGTGAACAACTTCGCGAGGTCGTAGCCGGCGACGTTCTTGATCACCTTGCTGCCGGCGCGTGCGATCGTCCCGTCGCTGAGCGCCACGGTGATCCCCAGCACCAGGTCTCGCGGGGCGCCGTAGCGGTGGCGCAGCGGGCCCGAATCGCCCGTGGCGATGACGCCGCCCACGGTGGCCTCCTCGCTCGGATTGCCGAGCGGCGGGTCGATGGCCAGCATCTGTCCCTCGCCGGCCAGCTGCTCGCGCAACCGCGCATACGGCACGCCGGCCTGGACGATGGCGGTCAAGTCGCCGACGTTGTGCTCAAGGACGCGATCCAGCGAAGTGGTACACAGCTCCGTCTGCGCCGCCGGCGTGGCCGTTCCCCAGGTCAGCTTGGTGCCGGCGCCGCGGATCTGCACCGAGTCTCCCGCCGCGGCCGCGGCCGCCAGCGCCGCCGCGGCGTCCTCGAAGGTCTCGGGGGCGAATCGCCGCGTCATCTAGAACCGCTCCGCCACGCCGGCGCGCTCCAGCGGATGCTCACGGTAGGGGCCCGGGACCTCCCCGCACAAGCGCGGGGTCGGCATCAGCTTGCCGGGGTTGGCCAGGCCGGCGGGGTCAAACGCGCAGCGCAGGCGCTGAAACGCTTCGAGGTCGGCGTCGGAGAACATCGACGGCATGTACGCCTTCTTGTCGAGCCCGACGCCGTGCTCGCCGGTGATCGAGCCGTCGGCATCGACGCACGCCTTGACGATCAGCCCGGCCAGCTCCTCAGCCCGCTCGGGCTCGCCCTCACGCTCCGCGTCGTAGCACACGAGCGGATGCAGATTCCCATCACCGGCATGGAACACGTTGGCCACCTGGAGCTGGTATTCCTCCGCCAGCGCGTCGATCTGGCGCAGCACCTCGGCCAGGCGAGTGCGCGGAATCACGCCGTCCTGCACGTAGTACGCCGGGGCGATCCGTCCCATCGCCGCGAACGCGGCCCGGCGCGCCTGCCAGATCTGGGTGCGCTCGGCCTCGCTCAGCGCCACGCGGACGTCCGCGGCGCCGGCCCGGGCGCAGAGGCTCATCAGGTGCTCAAACCGGGCGTTGCACTCCTCCCGAGGACCGTCCAGCTCGACCAGCAACGCGGCCCCGGCGTCGAGCCGGTAGCCGGCGTGGGTGGCCTCTTCGGCCGCGCGGATCGCGAGCCGGTCCATCATCTCGATCGCCCCGGGGACGATTCCCGCGTTGACGATCTCGGTGACGGCATCGCCGGCGGCGCCGGTGTCCTCGAAGAAGGCCACCAGCGTGCGCACCGTCTCCGGGGCCGGGAGCACCCTCAGCTCGATCCGAGTGGCGACCCCGAGCGTGCCCTCGGAGCCGACGAACGCGCCGAGCAGGTCATAACCCGGTGCGTCACGCTCGAGCTCGACGACGGTTCCGTCACTGAGGACGACCTGAAGCCCGGTGACGTAGTTGGTCGTGAAGCCGTACTTGAAACAGTGGGCGCCCCCGGAGTTCTCGGCCACGTTGCCGCCGATCGAGCAGACGATCTGGCTCGACGGGTCCGGCGGATAGAAATGGGTGGGCGCGACCGCGCGGGAGACAGCGAGGTTGGTCACGCCCGGCTCCACCACGACGCGGGCGTTGTCGAGGTCGACCTCCAGGATCCGCCGCATCCGCGCCAGCACGATCAGCACGCCCTCAGCCACCGGGATCGCGCCGCCGGAGAGGCCGGTACCCGCCCCCCGGGCGACCCACGGGACCCCGGCCTCCCGGCAGGCTCTTACCACGTCGGCCACGGCCGCCGCGTCGCCGGGCAGCACGGCGGCCAGCGGGGTCTCTCGGTAGTGCGCGAGACCGTCAGAGCGATATGTGGCCAGGGAGTGCGGGTGCGTGAGCACGTGCTCGGTACCGCAGATCTCCTGGAGCCTCCCCACCACGTCGGCGCCACTGGGCATCCCGCAAGTATCCCCACTTTGGGCCGCGAGGACTCAATGAAGGCTGATTTGGACGCTGCGGCTATAGACGGTCGCGCCGTCACCGAGCAGCCGGTCTCCAGCAGGGTAAGTCCACGCCAGCCGCACCGTTCCGCTGGAGGCGAACGGCACTTGGGTATCGACGTACCCGTGCGGGTCGGCGATCGTCACCGTCTTGACCGTCGTGAACCCGCTGCTGCCCGACGGCTCGAGTTGGATCTGCGCCGTTTGCACGGCGCCGGGACGGGCGTCCACTCTGGCGTAGGTCGCCGGACGAACGTTGCCCCATACCTCGAGGCTCTGGCCGCGCCGCGCGCTGGTCACCGGCAGGTAGACCGGGAGGCGGAACGCGTCGCGGGTGGCCTTCGGTTTTCCGCCATAACTGAACAGGCCGCTGGCGAAGCCTCCGAAATCGTTCGATTTCCGTGCGGGCAGCGGGTCGAAGACCAGATACTGCATGAACGACTGGATCCGGGCATCGCGCCACGAGATGTACTCGGCCCAGTTGAGATAGGACGCCGCCGTCGAAGCCGATACCCAGGGGGTTTTTCGGCTTGGATGCTTGGGCGGGCTGGTGATGTAGCCGAATTCGGTGTTGTAGATCGGCAAGCGACGGTTCGATCCGTAGGCGCGCTGCAGGCGGTCCAACGAACGCTCGAGCCCGCCGATCTCCCCGAGCGAGGAGTAGTTCGGGTCCGGTTGCACCTCGTGGTTGGGGGAGTACCAGCGCATGTAGGGATGGTCTGAGAGCGCGGTGGCCTGGAACAGGCCGGGGTGGGCGGAGCGGAAGCCGCGCGAGCCGGCCCGGGTGGTGGGACAGCCGAGCGTGGCGGCCGCGCTACCGCGGAGCTGGCCGTAGCGCGAGTCCACGCAGTAGAGGCCGCGCAGAAACACGAGCGGCTTCATCCCCGAGAACACGCCCCATCGATCTGTACCGCGCGGGGCGAGCTCGCCGATCAGCACGGTGTCGTGGCCGTGGCCGGTGCTTCGCAGCCCCGACCAGGCCGCGTCGACCAGGTCTCGATACATGCGCGGACTGTGCTCGAGCTGCAGGTTGCCCGGTACGCCCTGAGGGGCGAGGCTGGGCCCGTAGTTAGGCTCATTCCAGATCGACCAGAAGCGCACGGCGGGGAGATCGTTGGGGCTACCGGGCTGCAGCGATTTCGTCGTCGGATCGTAGTTGCCGCTGTAGCGCGTGCCGACGGCGCGTACGAAGGCCTGGAATTCGCCGGGGGACGGCTCCCAGTTGGACAGAGCGCTTCCCGGGGGCGCCCCGGGGCCGGTCGCCCACCGAGGCGAGCCGCCCTCGAGATCGAGGTTGAGCGAGATTCCGTCCTGCTGGGCAGTGGTCACGATCGAGTCCCACACCCTCCAGACCCGGTCGGGGTAGGCGCCCGGATCGGCGCTCTTGAAGCCACGCGGCCGCTGGCGGGAGTTTGGCCTCGGGGCGATGAACAGCCACCGCATGCCGACTCGCATGCGGTTCACCCCCAAGTCACGCGCGGTCTGCAGCGTGGCGACGGGGTCCCGCAGCAGCGCGGCGTCGTCCTGCAGCATCGTCTCCTGCCCGTGCGAGGCGGCGGCCGAAGCCGGCAGGCCGCCGGCCAGGCACAGGACGACGAGCAGCAGCACGAGGGAGCGGGGGAACCTCACAGAAGCTGAAAACAGTTCCCGCGCCTGCAAGTTGCGTCCCAGTGGTGTCCGAAAGAAAATGTCAGCCGACTCTGATGGCCACGGTTCGGCTGTAGATGGGCGCTCCCGAGGGATAGTTCCACCGCAAACGGACCGCGCCGCTGCTGGGGAAAGTCAGCTTGACGTCGAAGTATCCGCGGACGTTCTCGATCGGAACGGTGAAGATCGTCCGGAACGGACCGAGGCCTCCGGGGCGAAACTGAACCTCGACGCGCTGGGCACCGCCGTGGCTGTCGATGCCGGCGTAATGAGCCGGGCGCACGCAGCCCCACACCTCGAGCGGGCGACCGCGGCGCACGGAGCTGACCGGTAGGTAGAGCGGCATCCGGTAAGCATCATAGGTCGGCTTGGGTGCGCCGGCGTAGGAGATCAGCCCGGTGGAAAAGCCGCTCGCCTTCGGATAGGGGTCGTATAGGAGGTACTGCATCGTCGTTGCGACGCGCGGGTTGCGCCAGGTCAGGTACTCGGCCCAATTGAGGTAGTCGGCCGCGACCCTGGGCGAGAGGAAGTGACGCCCGTAGTGAGTGCTGCGGTTGGGCGGATCGGTGATGTACCCGAACTCCGTGTTGTAGATCGCGAGGCGCTTCGAGGAGCCGTACGCCTGTTGGAGGCGGTCGAGGGCCGAAGCCAGACGCGGAAGCTGGCCGAACTCGGCGTAGTCGGGATCATGCGAGTCCACCTGCGCCGGCGGAAGGTCGAACGGATATGGGTGGATGCCAAAGCCGCTGGCCTCGAACAGTCCAGGGTGCCCGGCGCGGAAGCGTTGGGTGCTGGCAGGGGTGGCCGGACAGCTCGCGGCGGCGGCCGCCGCGCCTTGGAGCGGCTGATAGAGCGAGTCGACGCAGTACAGCGAGCGGAGAAACTGCAGCGGTTTGGTGGTTGAGAAGTAGCCGGGCAGGCCCTGGGGGAACTTCGGACTTGGGGCGGCGTTGAACCCGCGGGGGGAGAGGCTGCCCATGATCACCGTGTCATGGCCGTGACCGGTGGCCTGCAGCGCATTCCAGCCGGCGTCGAGGAGCCCGCGATAGAGGGCGGGAGCTGCCGGGGCGGCGGACCTGGCGACGGTCTGCGGCGCCAGGTCCTGTCCGAAGTTCGGCTCGTTCCAGATCTCCCAGAACCGAACCGCGGGCAGCGCCGAGGTCGACCCTGGCGGGCGGTACCGACCGCTGTAGCGCGTGGCGACAGCCCGTACGAACTGGCCGTACTCCGCGGCTGAGGGTTTCCAGTAGGGCGACTCGGAACCCGCGGGGGAGCCGGAACCGACTGCCCACCTCGGGGCACCCCCCGTCAGCAGGTACGCGACGCTGATCCCGTCACGCACGGCGTCGATGGCAATCGCGTCATAGGCCTTCCAGGCGGTGGCTGGATACGCGGCTGGATCGGCGGCATTGAATCCGCGCGGACGCGTTGCCGAGGTGGCACCGGGGGCGATCACCTGCCACTGCAGCTGCATCCGAATCGCGCCGACCCCGAGCTTGCGCAGCGCCGCCAACGTCCCCGCGGGGTCGCTGAGCAGGCGGTTGGGCTCCTGCAGCATCGCGATCGGGGCGCGCATGTCGGCCGTCGGCGCAGGCGGAGACTGTGAGCTCAACGAGACCCCCAGGGCGACGACCCCGGCGATCGCGAGCGCGAGCAAAGCGGTCACACGGGTTCTTGCTGAGGCTGTCTTGCGCAAACCAGGACGCGAGCGGCGAGGCGGCGCCGCCCTGCGGGAGCTAGCGGACTCGGACCGTGTCGGTGCGGCTGTAGATCGTGCCACCGGAGGGCGGTGTCCAGGCCGTTCGTACGGAGCCGCTGGCCGGGAAGGCGACCCTGACGTCGAAGTAGCCGCGCGAGGACCGGATGGCGACGGTGCTCAGAGTCGTGAACCGGCCGCGGGAGCCGCGACGGAACTGGATCTGGACCCGCTGCAGCCCCAGCGCGAAATGCGCCGGCCGGACGGAGCCCCACACCTCGAGCGAGCGATTGCGCGAGGTCGAGTTGAACGGCAGGAACATCGGCATCCGGTAGGCGTAGTAATCAGCCTTCGGAGCGCCGTGGTAGAAGACGAGCCCGGCGGCGAAGCTGCCGAAACCGAAGATCGACTGACCCACCTTGGGATTCGGGTCGTTGAGCAGATACTGCATCGTCGTGGCGAGTCGCGGGTTGCGCCACGAGAGGTACTCGGCCCAATTCGTGTACGCCGCCGCGGTGTTGGGAGAGACGAAGTGGTCGGTGCGGTTGGGCGGGTTCGTCTCGTAGCCGTATTCGGTGTTGTAGATCTGCAAGCGCCGGTGCGAGCCATAGCTCCGGAGCAGGCGATCGAGCGCGCTCTGCAGCCGGGGGATCTCGTTGAATTCGACGTAGTCGGGGTCACGTGAGTCGGCGCGAGTCGGCGGGAGGCTGAACGGATACGGATGGATGCCGAACCCGCTGGCGCCGAACAGCGCGGGGTGCCGGCGGCCGAACTGCAACGCAGCCGAGGCGGTCGTGGGGCAGCCGAGCGCCGAGGCGGCGCTGCCACGGAGCGCGCGATAGTTCGAATCCACGCAGTAGAGCGAGCGCACGAACTGCAGCGGTTTCATGGTTGAGAAATCACCCGGGAGGCCTAGCGGATAGTTTGCACTCGGCTTGGAGCTGAACCCGCGGGGAGACAGGCTTCCGACGACCACCGTGTCGCGCCCGTGGCCGGTGCCCTGCAGCGCGTTCCAGCCGGCGTCGAGGAGATCGCGGTAGATCAAGGGGGAACTCGGTGTGCGGGAGCCGTCGATCGCCTGGGGCGCCAGCGCTTGACCCCAGTTGGGCTCGTTCCAGATCTCCCACGAGTCGACGCGCGGGAGCGCCGACGCTGATCCCGCGGGCTGATAGATGCCGCTATAGCGTATGCCGAGGGCGCGAACAAACTGTTCGTACTCGCTCGCCGAGGGCTTCCATTGCCCGTAGGGGCCCCCACCGGGCTGATCCTGGCCAGTGGCCCACCGCGGCGCGCCACCCGCGGCCATCAGCAGGATGCCGATGCCATTCGCCTTCGCACCCCTGACGATGGCGTCGAACCGGGCCCAGTTGGCGGCGGGGTATGCGGCCGGATCGACGGCGTTGAATCCCGCCGGGCGCGTCGCCGACGACGGGGCGGGAGCCACGTAGTTCCAATGGACGTACATACGAATCTCTCCCACGCCGAGACTCCGAAGCGTCCTCAGCGTGCCAACAGGATTCTCGGCCAGGCTCTGATCGTCCTCGAACAGGGCAACCTGCGAGGTGGACGCGGAGGCCGCGGGCGGGGCCAGCAGCAGTAGGCCGGCCAGCAAGGCCACGGTGGCCGTGAGCACGCAGGCATGCAGGGCTGAAAGTCGGGTCTGGATCGATTCGCTCATGTCGAGAACAACAGGTCGCGGCGCTGCAAGTTGCGGGTGCTGCGGTTCCCGTGCGCCGGGTCAATCACCCTAGCGAATTGTGATCGAAACGGTTCGGCTGTGGATCGTGGCCCCATGCGGATACCTCCACGCGAGGCGGACGAAGCCGCTTGAGGCAAAGGCCGCCGTCACGTCGAAATAGCCGTGCGCGTTGGTGATCGAGGCAGTCCTGACCGTCTTGAACGCACCGGCGACCCCCGCGGAGAATTCGACCCGGACACTCTGGGGAGCCCCCGTGCTGGCCCGGGCACCGGGGGCGGGGCGGACGCACCCCCATAGCTCCAGCGGCTGGCCCCGTTTACCGCTGGTGACCGGCAGATATACCGGCAGCCGATAGGCCGCGAGCGTCGCTTTCGGCGTCCCGTCCGCAAATTGAAGGCCGGTGGCGAATCCGCCAAGCGCGTCCGCCCCCGCGGGATCGTTCAGTAGGTACTGGTCGTAGGAGCGCACGCGCGGCTCCTTCCACGTGATGTACTCCGACCAGTTCAGGTACAAGGCGGCGGTCGCGGGGGAGACGGCGCTAGCGATCTTCTCCGGCGGATTGGTCTGATATCCGAACTCCGTCGAGTAGATCGGAACCTGGGAAAACGCGCCATAAGCCGCTCGTGCCCGGTCCAGGGTCCGCTCCAGGATAGGGATGGCGGCCAGGTCGGCGTAGTCCGGCTCGTCAGCGGTGACGAAGTCCGGAGGCACCTGGCCCTGCGGATAGGGATGCACGGAGAATCCGCTGGCCTGAAACAGCACCGGGTGCACGGTGGGGAACGATCGAGTGCCTCTGGCATCCACCGGACAGCCCCGGAGCGCCGCCGCTGCTCCCCGCAACGGGTGCATGGCCGTGTCGACGCAGTACAGAGCACGGATGAACCTCAGCGGCACCATCCCGGAGAAATCGCCGGGGTTGTTGCCGGTGGTAATGCCCCGGGGTGCGAGCTCGCCGATCAGGAGCGTGTCCCGCCGATGGCCCGTCCGCCGGAACGCCGCCCAAGCGACGTCGATCAAGCTCCGGTACTGGCGCGGCGAGACTTCCACCGCGGAGCGGTCGATCGCCTGAGGCGCAAGATCGGGGCCGTAGTTGGGCTCATTCCAGATCGACCAGAAGTCCACGCGAGGCAGGGCAGAGGCGCCTGCGATCGGCGTAAATCCGCCGCTGTACCGTTTGGCCACGGCCTGCACGAAGGCACCGAATTCACCCGCTGAGGGCTTCCAGGCCCCCCTGAACGGTCCACCCGGCGCCCCGCGCGGGATAGCCCACAGGGGCGCCGGACCGCTGAGCAGCAAGTCGAGTCCGATCCCCCGGGCACGCGCGTCACGCACGATTCGGTCGTAGGTCGAGAACCCGCCGTTCCCGTACGCCCCCGGGTTCGAGGCGTCAAAGCGAACGGGACGCAGCTGGGACTTCGCTCCGGGTGCAACGGCCGCCCACGGCACGTACACCCGGACGCGGTCCACGCCGAGCCTGCGCAGCGCATCCAGGGTCCTGCCCGGGTGAGCACGCAGCTCCGGGTCGGCTTGGAAAATCGATTGAGGACCCGGTCGCGACAGTGCCGCTGTGACCGCGGAGCGATGGCTTGAGCCGCAGCCGGGCAGCGCGACCAGCGCGACCAGCGCGACCACCGCGAGGGCCAGCGCGCTAGCGGCGGGTGCGGTGGGTTGTCGGCGCGCTCGGTGGGCGGTGGGCAAGCGCAGCAGGATACGGGCCTGGCCCGCGGTCCGAGGCGTGTTTGCGTTTGGGGAGCCGGGGCGTGTTGCGTTTGGGGACGCGGTGCTTTGGCTTGTTCGCCGCCAGCGTCGTGCCCGAGTTGCGCAGCTGCAGCGCGGTGAACGTGACGGCGAGATCGGTCGCGGGGTCGCTGCCGGCCAGCGCGAACAGGCCCACCTTGACGTTGCTGAGGCTGGCCCCCGTGTTGTAGAGCTCGACGAAATGCAGGCCGTCCCCGGAGTAGAGCGTCGTGTAACGCGGGCCATGCTTGACCATCCGCAGCCACACGCCGCCGGCCAGCTGGGGCACGGCGACGGTCCTCAACACCTGGGTGATCGGAGCCCTTGAGAGGTCGTCCGCTGTCGTCTCGCTGATTCGAACCGTCCCCGAGCTGTACTCGAGGTCCAGCTTCAGATAGTTCCTGTCGTCCTGGTAGGCCACGATGCCGCCCTGCTGGGTGGCCACGTGCGGGGGGACGCTGAACTGCAACCGCGTTTGCAGCGTCCAATCGCCCAGCGCAGGCTCCACCAGCAGGTTGCGGGCGGTGTGGGTGGCGAAGTCGCCCGGCTCCGCGCCCACCGTCAGCGACCCGGGGACGAGACGGACGTGCAGGCGGTCAGGCCGGATCCAGCTCCACGCCGGCCCGGGCCGGCTACCCGAGAATGCGTCGGCGAGCGCCGGGCGGGCAAAGTGCACGGCGTAGGTGAACGAGACGCCGTCCGCTCCCGTGACCGTCGCGGTCGCGCGGCCGGGAATGCTCGCTGCCTGGGTCAAGCGCATGTGAGCTCCCGGGCCCGGGGGGGACGCGCTGATCCGAGGCTTGCCGACGCCCTTCGGGACGAGCACGTCGTAACTGAACGCGTCGGAATAGAAGCTCGGCAGCGGCTTGGCGCCCACCGAGAGCCCGGTCAGCTGGGAGACCACTCGCATCACGAAGTGCCCGGAGCTGCTGACCCCGTTCAAGGTGACCGTCGCGGAGATCGTCGCCACTCCGGGCCCCGCCGTGTGCAGGGTGCCGTCGCGGACCACTGTGACCACTCGCGGGCGGTCGCTGCGCAACCGTACGATTGCGCCTCGGGGCAGCGGGCGGTGCTCGTAGCCGTAGAGCGAATCGTCGTTCATGGCCACGGTCAGGTTGGGCTGGACGGTTGCTCCCTGGGGGAACATCACCCGCGACTGAATTCCTCGCGCGGCGTCTCCGGGCACGCTCGGCTGCGCCGTCACCACCGCCGGTTCGGGCGCCAGCCGGCCGGCGACGCGCAGATAAGCCCCGAGCTCGATGTCGCTGGTGGCGGCCGAGCCGGCGATCTGGACGCTGTAGCGCCCGTCTGCGACGGTGAAGCGGCCCTGGCGCGGGTTGAAGCTGGCGAGGTCCGAGATCTTGACCGTGAAGCTAACCCGGCGGGTTTGGCCTGGGTATACGGGCACCTGACGAAAGCCTTGGAGCCGCTTGATCGGCTGCTGACCATTGCCCGCTCCCGGACCGCTCACGTAGAGCTGGACGAGGTGCTGCCCCCATACCGGGCCGGTGTTGGTCACGTTCAGGCTCACCTGCACGGCACCGTTGGCGCGCGCCGTGGGTGAGGAGAGGTGGAGGCTCGAGCTATGGAACGTGGTGTAGGTCAGCCCGTAGCCGAATGGGTAGGCCACCAGGCCGCGGAAGTACATATACGTGCGGCCGAGGGTGCTCGCGCTGGGCCGGATCCCGTAGTCGGTGATCGGCGGCAGCTGCTGCTCGGTCTGATACCAGGTGAAGGGAAGGTGTCCGCTGGGGTCGTACTTGCCCAGCACCACGTCCGCCAGCGCGTCACCGCTGAGCTGTCCGTTGTAGGAGCTCCACAGCATCGCGGGCACCCGTCCGGCGAAGCCGCTGAGATCGACCTCGCCCACGGTGTTCATCACCGCGATGGTGTTCGGGTTCACCGAGGCGACGTCGTTGATCAGCTGGGCCTGCGCGCCGGGCAGCGCGAGGCTCGTGCGGTCGGTGTATTCACCCGCGGTCGTGTGGTCGGTCCCCGCGTAAACGATCACATCGTCGTAGTTGGCGCTGGCGGCCACCGCGGCCGGATCGACCGAGGTGAGGCTGGCCGCGTTGCTGCCGCTCGTGAAGCCAGGGATGAAGTCGACCGTCGCCGCCGGGTTGACGGCCTGGATCGCGCGCTTGATGCCCTGATAGGGGCTGACCTCGTTGGCCTGCCCCGCGGCCCCTTGGAGGCTCGAGTAGCCGCCCAGGAACATGTTGGGCTGATTGGCCATCGTCCCGATCACCGCGATCGAGACGGGGCCGCTCCGCGGGACGGAGAGCGGCAGTAGCTTGCCGGCGCTCCCGTCCTTGCGCCGGGTCACCGCGTTCTTGAGCAGCACGATCGAGCGGTCGGCCACGCCGCGGGCCAGGCCGAGCCGCGCCGGCGTCTCGGTGGCGGCGTGATTGCGGTCGCTGTTGACCCACGACCCGGGTGCCACGTGCGCGCGGGCCGCCTTCACCCATGGCTCGCTGCTGATCGGTCCGAACTCGCCCAGCCGCATCCGGGCGGTGAACAGCCGTACCAGCGAGTTGTCGAGATCCTGCTCGTTGTACGTGCCCACGGTCGTCTTGATGCCCTCTCCAACCGCGGCGGGAAGGAGGTTCTGCGCGGTCAGCGGATCGTCGCTGCTGGTGCAGTTGAGGTCGACCCCAGTGGCATTGGCGAAGGCGTGCGCTTCGGTGGGGTTCAGCGGTCGGCGGTAGCCACGGGGTCGCCAGTTCTGGTAGAGGGTGATGCCCTGAATGGAGTCGCAGTCCGAGGTGACGTAGCCACCGAAACCGAAGGTCTGGCGAGCCAGGGTCTGGGTCAGCAGCGTGTTGGCCGATGCAGGCGTCCCATTCACCGCATTGAGGGCGGTCATCATCGCCCCGGGATGCGTCTGCTGGTTGATCAGCTTGAACTGGGCGGTGTAGTACTCGCGCAGCGTCCGCTGATCCACGTTCGATGAGCCGCTGAAGCGGCTGGCCTCGGTGTTGTTGGCGGCGTAGTGCTTGAGGGTGGCGACGGCCTTCAGATAGCCGCCGCCGGCTGCCAGCAAGCTGCCGCTCTGCGAGCGGCCCTCGATTCCGTTGACGTACTGCGCGGCCAGGCCGGCGGTGAGCATCGGATCCTCAGAGTAGGTCTCGTCGTTACGGCCCCAGCGCGGATCGCGTGAGAGGTTGACGGTGGGGGCGAAGAAGTCGAGGTTGTAGGCGTTGCCCGGCACGATCTCCCGGGCCTCATTGGAGATGGCGACGGCTTCGCTGTAGACCAAGCCCGGGTCCCAGGTCGAACCCAGCGCCAGGTCACTCGGATAGACGGTCGTGTTGACCAGCGGCGTTGTCGCGCCGGTGGGGGTCAGTTGCAGTCGCGACACGCCGTGCAGGGACTCGTTCCACCATCCGTAGGCGTGGATGCCCAGGCGGGGGATTGCCGGCGACTGGCCCGAGACCATCTGGGAGGCCTTCTCGGCCAGCGTCATCCGTGAGACGAGATCGGCCGCGCGCTCGCTCGGCGGGTAGCCGGAGTTGCGGTAGATCGGGTGCTGAGCCGCGCCCCGCGCCTGTCCGACGGGCACGACTCCGAGCGCCAAAACGGCGAAGAGTCCGAGGACGGTTGCGAGGAGCTGGGATGGACGGTGCTGGGGCCTGCGCAGAAGGGCGGGACCCTACAGCGTCGGGCGGATCCGCATATCCTCCGGGCATGGGCAACCGGTTCATGGTCCGCTTCTCGCTGCTCGCCGCTCTGGGCGCCGGCCCGTGCGCCGTTCCCGCCACCGCGGCGGCGGCCGGCGGGKCGGCGGCCGCCGTCATCGCCGATTGCAATTCTCACCTCAAGCTCACCCAGACGTACTCGCCGGTGCAGCTGAGAAGCGCCCTGACCGCCATGCCGGCCAGCGTCAAGGAGTACACGAACTGCTACGACGTGATCCAGCGCAGTTTGCTCTCACAGCTTGGTAAGACCGCCGCCCCGGGCGCGGCCAGCTCCAGCAGCTCGGGGGGGTCGTTCTTCTCCGCTCCAGTGATCATCGTGCTCGTGGTGCTGGGCCTGGGGGCGGGTGCGTCCGGTGCCCTGGCGTTCCGACGCCGCCCGCGTTAGCGGCGGCTTCACTTCCGGCTCGGGAGCGGCCTCTACACTGGCCGTATGGCCTCTCAACGCCAGATTCACGTGGGCAGCGTCCCGATCGGTGGCGGTTCCCCGGTCGCCGTACAGACGATGACCAAGACCGAGACGGCGGACCTGAGCGCGACCATGGACCAGATCCGTCGCGTCGCCGACGCCGGGGCGGACATCGTCCGCGTCGCCGTTCCCCGTGAGAAGGACGTCGAGGCGCTCAAGACGATCGTCCTGCAGTCGCCGATCCCGGTGATCGCAGACATCCATTTCAACCACACGCTGGCATTGAAGGCGATCGACGCGGGCGCCCATTGCGTGCGCCTGAATCCGGGGAACATCGGCGGCCCGGAAAAGGTCGCCGAGGTCATCGCCAAGGCCAAGCAGCACGGCACACCGTTGCGCGTGGGGGTCAACTCGGGATCGCTGCCCGCTCACCTGCGCCAGCTCGAATACGACAATCCGATCGAGGCCCTGGTGACCGCGGCCGTCGAGACGGTCGAGCTGATGGAGCGCCTGGACTTCCAGAACTTCAAGGTGTCGATGAAGTCGACATCGGTGCCGAACACGATCGCGTCCAACCGGCTGCTCTCCGTGCGGATCCCCTATCCGTTACACCTCGGCGTCACCGAGGCCGGAACGAAGTGGTCCGGCTCGCTGAAGTCGGCGGTGGGGCTAGGAACGCTGCTGGCCGACGGCATCGGGGACACGATCCGCATCTCGCTCTCCACCTTCCACGCCGAGGAGGAAGTGAAGGTGGCCTGGGAGATCCTCAAGGCGCTCAAGTTGCGCGAGCGGGGCCCGGTGCTGATCGCCTGTCCCACGTGCGGGCGCCTGCAGTTCGACATGGACTCGGTCGTAGCGGAGGTCGAAACGCGCCTGGAGGCCTACCCAGATCCGATCGAGGTCTCGGTGCTGGGCTGCGCGGTCAATGGCATCGGCGAGGCGCGTCACGCTGACTTCGGGATCACCGGGGCCAAGGACATGGGGATGATCTACTCGCGCGGCGAGCCGCTGAAGAAGGTCCCGACCGAGCGCTTGGTCGATGAGCTGTTCGCCGAGATCGACCGTTGGTATGCCGCGGGCAAGGAGGTCGTCCGCGACGAGGCGAGGGCCGCCGATGCGCGAGCCTGGCTGGCCGAGAACGAGGACGAAACGGCGATGACGCCGGAACGCCTGGCCGCGATGGAGGCCGCTGCGGCGCGCGCTCAGGACGCACCGGCGCCGATCGACGAAGAGCTCTCCCCGGTCGCCGGCCGGCGCTTCACCCGGGCCTAGCGCAAAAAAGGCGCGCCCCGAAGGGCGCGCCCTGATAAATCCGTTGTCCCGGCGGGCTACTTCGCGGTTGCGAACCCGTCCGCGACCTTCGGCCAATTGACCACGTTCCACCACGCGTCGATGTAGTCGGGGCGCCTGTTCTGGTACTTGAGGTAATACGAGTGCTCCCAGACATCGACTCCGAGCAGCGGCGTCTTGCCGTTGGTGATCGGGTTGTCCTGGTTGGGCGTCGAGACGATCGCGAGGCCCGAGCCGTCATGCACCAGCCAGGCCCAGCCGGAGCCGAACTGGCCGACGCCGGCCTCCTTGAATTTGGTCTTGAAGTCATCGAAGGAGCCGAAGGCCGACTCGATCGCCTCGCGGAGCGCGCTGTCGGGCTCGCCGCCGCCGTCCGGAGCCATCCACTCCCAGAACAGCGAGTGATTGAAATGGCCGCCACCGTTGTTGCGCACCGGACCGCGTTTGTCCTCGGGGAGATCCGAAAGGCTCTTGACGACCTCGGCGATCGGCTTGTCCTCCCACTCGGTGCCTTCCAGGGCCGCATTGACCTTGTCGACGTAAGCCTGATGGTGCTTGTCGTGATGCACGCGCATCGTCGCCTCGTCGATATGCGGCTCCAGCGCGCTGTAGTCGTAGGGGAGCGGCGGTACTGAGTAGGCCATTGACAGGTCTCCTGAGGTCTGGTTTTTGGGGTGATTCCACTTCTATCAGACGGGCTCGGGCGGAGCCCGGGATTCCGGCCCGGGTAGGCTTCTCCGCTTTAGCGATGACCCGGCTGACGAACCTCTTCCTGCCCACCGAGCGGGAGCCTCCAGGAGATGCGGAGGCGATCTCGCACAAGCTGATGGTGCGTGCGGGCCTGATCCGGCAGGTCGGGTCGGGCCTGTGGTCGTGGCTGCCCGCCGGCTGGCGCGTGCACGAGCGGATCGTGCAGATCGTCCGCGAGGAGATGAACAGGATCGGCGGCCAGGAGATGCTGATGCCGGTTCTGCACCCGGCGGAGCCGTGGCGGCGTACCGGGCGCTACGAGATCGACGAGCTGTTCAAGCTCAAGGATCGCCGCGGCGCGGACATGGTGCTGGCGATGACCCACGAGGAGATTATCACCGGCCACGTGGCGGCGGCGGTGCGCTCGTACCGCGATCTGCCGATGATCCTCTACCACTTCCAGGTCAAGGAGCGCGACGAGCCGCGACCCCGGGCGGGCGTGCTGCGGACGCGAGAATTCATCATGAAGGACGCTTACTCGTTCGACCGCGATTCCGAGGGCCTCGAGGTCTCCTACCAGAAGCACGTCGAGGCCTACGACCGGATGTTTGACCGCCTCGGGTTGGAGTGGTATCGGGTCGAGGCGGACGTGGGGATGATGGGCGGCATCGGCGCGCACGAGTACATGGCACCGTGCGCCGCGGGCGAGAACGAGGTGGCGCTGGCTCCGGGTTATGCCGCCAACGTCGAAGTGGCAAGCGCGCAGGCGCAGCCGGTCCCGCTCCCGCCGGCGCCCGCCGCGCCAGAGGAGGTGCACACGCCGGGGATGACCACGATCAACGCCGTGGCCACGGCGCTCGAACTGCCTCCCGGGGCGTTGCTGAAGGCGTTCCCGGTCGTGGTGGACGATGAGATGAGGCTCGTGATCGTGCGCGGCGATCACCGCGTCAACGAGATCAAGCTGCAGGTCGCCCTGGGAGCCGACTTCCGCGGCGCCCGGCCCGACGAGGTCTCGAACCGGCTCGGGCCGCCGGGCTTCATCGGCCCCGTCGGGGCCCAGATGCCGATCCTGCTCGACGCGGCGATCGAGCCGGGTGGCGGCTACGTCACGGGAGCGAACCGCCCCGACCTGCATCTGCGCGGCGTGGTGCCGAGCCGCGACTTCCCGTTTGAGGCCGTCGATGTCCGCAGCGTGGTCGCCGGGGACACTGTCGCGGGCGGCGCGATCAGGCTCGAGCCGGCCATCGAGGTGGGAAACCTGTTCAAGCTCGGGACGCGGTACTCGGATCCCCTGCGGGCAGCTTACCTTGACCAGGACGGCGCCGAGCAGCCGATCTGGATGGGTTCCTACGGGTTCGGTCCTGCCCGCTCGGCCGCGGCCGCCGTCGAGCAGTACGCGGACGAGCAGGGCATCTCCTGGCCGCGGTCGATGGCTCCGTTCGACGTGGAGCTCGTCGTGCTCGGCAAGGAGGGCAGCGAAGAGCGCGCGCTCGCCGAGCAGCTCTACGTCGAGCTGCAACAGGCTGGACTGGACGTCCTCTACGACGACCGTGATGCCGGCCCGGGGGAGAAGTTCGCCGATGCCGAGCTGCTGGGTTGCCCGGTGCGGCTGACCGTCGGACGCCGGAGCCTCGGGGCCGGTGAGATCGAGATCCAGATCCGCCGCGGGCGGGGGTCCCGCACGGTACCCGTCGACGGCGCGGCGGCAGCGGTGGCCGAGCTGTGGCGGGAGCTGCCCTGAGTCCGCTTACCAAGCGCCGCTTGTTCGGCCTCGACCGCTCCGGGCCGGCCCCGGTGGCCACGCGCTCGGACCAACCGCTGCGCCCGTGGACGATCCCCAACGCGATCGGCTTCGTCCGCCTGGCGGGAATCCCCGTGTTCCTGGCCGTGGCGCTGTCCAGCCGCAACGGCCGCGACGCGCTGGCCGTGGTCCTGTTCGCGGTCATCGGGTGGAGTGACTACCTGGACGGCTTCGCCGCCAGGCTCACGGGCCAGTACAGCCGCCTCGGGGCGCTGCTGGACCCGATCGTCGACCGGCTCCTGGTGATCTCCGGGATGGCAGTCGCGTGGAATTTCCACCTGCTTCCGCGCTGGGCGCTGGTCGTGGTGATCGCCCGCGAGCTGTTCATGCTCGGCCTCAGCCGTTACGGCCTCTCGCGTGGGGTGGAGCTGAAGATCAACTGGCCCGGCCGGGTGGGTGTCGCCCCGACGATGGGGGCGCCGTTCTTCGCCATGGCTGGGGTCCACTGGCTGGCGCTGGTGCTCCTGTACTGCGGGATCGCACTGGCGCTGCTGGCGAGCGCTCTCTACGTGCGCGAGGGGATCCAGCAGACCCGCTCGAGCGGCAAAGTCTCAAGCTCAGATTGACCCTCTGAGAAGCGCCGGTATACTCGCCCTTCGGCCTTCACCAAACGCAGTACGGACGGGGGTAGCGCTTTCAGATGGACACGTTCCCGGACCTCGGGTCCCTCAGCGATCAGGAGCTGAAGGACCTGATCAAGCAGCTCAGCGATGAGGAGATGGAGATCTCGTACAAGCGGCGGATCCTGCACGGCAAGATCGACATTCTCCGCGCCGAGCTGGTCAACCGGCTCCGCAAGAAGGATGAAAGCGGCGAGCTCGTGATCTCCGGCACCGACGTGCAGCAGCTGACCGACATCCTATCCGGGCGTGTGTCCGGAACGGAATCCGGCTAGGCGGGTCGGCAGTTAGGTGGCCCAGCACTGCCCTGAGTGCGGCTTTGCCAACACCGACGGCGCCAACTACTGTCAGCGCTGCGGTGCCTTCCTGACCGGCTCTGAGGCGGTGCCGGGGGCGACGACTGCCACCTACCGCGTCGGTGAGACAGGGGAGATCGAAGAGCTTGAACTGGAGGAGGTGGTCGCCCGCGGCGCCGCGCTGGTGATCCGCGCCGGGGGTGGACGAGCAGGGGAGAGCTTCCCCCTCGCCGGTGATCGGCTGACCGTCGGCCGCCGCCCCGACAGCGACATCTTCCTCGACGATGTCACTGTCTCCCGCGACCACGCGATCCTCGTTCGCCGAGGCGAGGACTACTACCTGGACGACTGCGGGTCGCTGAACGGGACCTACGTCAACCGTCACCGGATCGAGTCCCATCGGCTGGTCGACGGCGATGAGCTCCAGGTCGGCAAATACAAGCTTGCGTACCTCCACCGCTGATGGCCTCCTCCGACACCCATGACGCAGAGCTGCAGCTGCCCGAGTCCTCGGTGCAGGCGTCGGAGCGCCCGCGCCAGAAGGCGGTCACGATCGGGGCCGTGTGCAAGGCGCTGCACCAGGAGTTCCCTGACATCTCGATCTCCAAGATCCGCTACCTGGAGGATCAGAAGCTGGTCACTCCTCGCCGCACCCAGGGCGGCTACCGCCTCTACACGCAGAACGACATCCAGCGGTTGCGCACGATCCTGCGCCTTCAGCGAGACGAGTTCCTGCCGCTGCGGGTGATTCGCCAGGAGCTGGCCGGTGGGCACTCCGAGCGCGAGGTCGCCGCCCCCGGAGACGGTCGCTCGCTCCGGCGGGCGACGGTGTCGGGCCGCGATCCCGGAGCCATGTACTCCCTGGAGGACGTGGTCGAGGAGACCGGCGCGGATCCCGCGCTGGTCCGCGAACTGGTGGATTTCGGCGTCATCAAGGGCGAGACCCGCGGCGGCGCGCGCTACTACGACGACACCGAGCGGGAGATCGTCCGCGCTGTCTCCGAGCTGGCGCGCTACGGCGTCGGCGGACGTAATCTCAGGGTGTTCCGCAGCTCCGCCGACCGGGAGGCCCAGCTGCTCCAGAGCATCCTCGCGCCGGCGCTGCGATCTCGCAACCCTGAGCGCCGCAAGGAGGCGATCGAAGCGCTCGAGAACCTCGCCTCGGTCACCACGCATCTCAAGCATCTGCTGCTGATCCGCGATCTGCGCAAAATTGCCACTTGATTCAGGTCGCTCGGGCGTCGATCTCCGGGCCTTCGTGCGAGACATACCGGACTTTCCCCGTCCCGGCATCGTGTTCCGGGACATCACGCCGCTGCTGCTCGACCCCCGCGCGCTGGACGCCGCGGTGGCGCGCCTGGTCCGGTTCGCCGAGCCGCTGGAGATCGACTTCGTGATCGCCGCCGAGGCTCGCGGCTTCATCCTCGGCGGGGCTTTGGCCCGGGCCCTCGGTGCGGGCTTTGTCCCGGCTCGTAAACCGGGGAAGCTGCCGCACGACACGGTCAGCGCCGAGTACGCGCTCGAGTACGGGATCGACGCGCTCGAGGTCCATGCCGACGCCCTGGCGGGCGGCGCCCGCGTGCTGATCCACGACGATCTGCTGGCCACCGGAGGCACCGCCGAGGCGTTGTGCTCCTTGGTCAGCCGTCTCGGGGCTGAGATCGTCGCGCTGGCGTTTTTGGTCGAGCTGAGCTTCCTCGGCGGCCGACAGCGGCTCGCGCCGCACCACGTGCACACGTTGATCGACTACGAGTCCTGACGCGGTGGCTCGCGCGCGTCGCCAGCGGATCGTGTCCGCCCCGCCGCAGCGGATCTGGGAGCTGATCGCCGATCCGCATCACCTGCCGCGCTGGTGGCCAGGGGTGGCGCGGATGGAGGGCGTGGAGGAGGATCGCTGGACGCAGGTCCACCTGACCAAGAAGGGCCGCCCGGTGAGGATCGACTTCAGCCTGCTCGCGTCCGACCCGCCGTGGCGGCGCCTTTGGGAGCAGGAAATCGACGGCACGCCGTTCGAGCGCGTGCTGGGCGAAGCGGTGACCGAGATCGTGTTGGAGACGCGCGAGGGCGGAACCCTGGTGACGATCGAGCAGCGCCAGAAGCTGCGGGGCTACTCCCGCACGGGCGGGTTCCTGCTGCGTCGCGCCACCGCAGGCAAGCTCGATGAGGCGCTCGACGCGATCGAGCGCGTGTGCGGGGAGGGCGAGGCACCGCTCAGTGCAGGCTGAGCGCGCCCTGGAGGACGATCTTGCCGGGCGCCTTCGGCTTCGGCACGGTCTCGTCGGTCACCAGCAGCTGCTTGAAATGAGAGGCGTTCGCGGGTAGTGCTCCAGCGGTCTGGAGTACCTGGGTGGACGTGACGCCAGGGTTGACGAAGCCGAGGATGTGGCTGTCGGAAGCTGAGTTATAGAGCCACACGGCGTAGGCGTCGTGACGGGTGTTGGCGGGTACGCCCTGCGCGCGGATGACCAGACCCGTGTTGGTGCCCTGCTTGACGATCACGGCCACGCCGCCTGGCGTCTTGGCGCCCGTCGGCGACGTCAGGTTGACCTGGGCGATCGGCTTCGCGGTGCCGGGCGATGTGCCCGTCGACGTGGTCGCGGTCGTCGCCGAGCCGGCCGTGGTGGTCGGCGTCGTGACGTTCGCGGCGGTCGAGGTCGTGTGGTTGTCCGATCCGCCGCTCGAGAGCACTATCACCAGAACGATGACCACCGCGAACAGCAGCGCCCCGCCGACGAGCAAAACCGCTCCACCGGACCGGGAGCTCGGCGGGCTGCCGGTCGGTCTTCCGGCCGAGGTTCGGGGCGGGGGCTCGTCTGGCGGCAGGGGGGATGGGTGGGGCACCGGCGGTGCCGGCGGTGTCGCGCGGGACTCCGCCCCGGGGGCGCGGACCGGTTCACGCCGCGTCGCCTCGGCGGGAATCTCCGGGAGCGACCCACTGGCCAGCGGCGCCAGCTCTGAGGCGATGACCCGCGCCCAGGACCGCTCTCCCGGCGTCTGCGCAAGACGGTCGCGGGTGTCCTCGCGGACCCGGGGCGGCAGCTGTCCGAGCAGATAGTCGGTGATCAGAGCCCGGCGTTCGGGTGCGACACCGGTCTGCGGTCCGAGGGCATCGAGCGCCGACAGCGCGCGCTCACGGACGGCCGCGCGGTCGATCGAGAGCAGCTGGGCGATGTCGTCATAGCTGCGGCCGCGCTGCAGCACGAGCTGGAGGACGGCCCGGTGATCGGCCGGCAAGCTGTCAAGAGAGGCCATCGACTGTCGTAGCCTAGAGAAGCTCGCCTGCCGATGACGTGCCGGCCGGAAGCCAATAAGGTGCTGGGCGCGATGGACCTCCAATTGCCCTACCGATCTGAGCACGGTCTGGACGCGTTGCTGGGCCTCGAGCTCCTCGAGATGACGGAGGTCTCCGCGCGCGGGCAGCTGGCGGTCCGCGACGAGCTGAAGCAGCTGGCGGGGCTCCTCCACGGCGGCGTCTACGCCTGCGTCGCTGAGACCTTGGCCTCGGTGGCAACTGCCCTGGCCGTGGCCGCGGAGGACCAGATCGCGATGGGTCTGTCCAACCAGACGAGCTTTCTCAGGCCGATCACCACCGGGACGCTTCACGCCAAGGCCACGCGCAAGCACCGAGGCCGGAGCACCTGGGTGTGGGAAGTGGAGATGAGCGACGATCAGGGGCGGCTGTGCGTGCTCACACGCATGACCGTCGCCGTTCGCGACAGCCCGGGGTCCTGAGCGCCATGCACGAGCACGCAGAGGATCTCGAGCGGGCGCGGCTCAGTGACCGCCGGCGCCACGCCCGAGGAAGCCTTGGACGAACTGCCGCAACTCGGGGTCCCGGACCGTATCGACGTGAAGCATTCGCGTCCAAGCGAGACCGACGACCCCCCTGGTGCCTGGACGGCGAGTGAGGATCACCGCCTGACCGGCGGCGCCCAGGTCCGGCGAAAACGCTCCACCCACCGAGTCGGCCAGCGCCCGCAGCCCGGCCGGAGGACGGCTGGGGCCGTAGACGAGCACCACGTCTCCCACCTCGAGCGCCTGCAGCAGCTGGTCGTTGTTGAGCGGCCCGATACCGTGGAGGACCGGCTCGGCCACGTGGGCGCCGCTGGTTGGGGGGTCGGAGTCGTAGGGCGGGCGCAGCTCTCCCGGCTGCAGATGGGCATGGCCCAGATCATGAAACTTCCGGCCGACGCTGACCCCGGAGCCCGAGATGCCGGCGGCGTCACGACCGGCGAAGAAGCCAGACAGCAGCGCGATCAAGCCGATCGAGAGCACGAGCGACGCCACGAGGATCGCGACCCGCTCGGCCGCCGTGGTGGCGAGCTTCACTGGACCGCGCGGACGGTCCGTCGCGACGGCGCTCCTGCCACCGCGACGATCTCCTGGATCGTCCCCCGGAGCTCATCGGCCAGGGTCTCGACATCGGACAGGGCGTCGAAGTCGGCAGTCAAGCCGAAGTTGAGCTGACCGTTGTAGCTCATGATCGCGATGCCGAGCGCCGTGTTCTCGGCCAACGGCACCATCGGATAGATCGCCTCCAACTCGCGGCCGAGGACAAACAGCGGAAACTGCGGCCCGGGGACGTTGGTCACCACGAGATTGAACAACCGCTGGCGGGCCTGGAGCCGCGCGGCCTGGGCCATGATCGTGGGCGGGGCGAAGCCCGATAGCTGCGTCAGCACCTGCGCTCCCACCGCCTGAGCGGAATCCTTGATCCCGTCCATGGCCTGTCGGATCGTCTGCAGCCGCTCCACCGGATCGGTGATGCCGACGGGAAGCGGGGCCCACATCGCGGCCACGCGATTGCCCAGCGCGCCCTGTTCGACGTCGGCGCGCACCGAGACGGGAACCATCGCCTTCAGCTCGAGCCCTTCGGTCGCCTCACCGTGCAGGCGCATAAAGCGACCGAGCGCGCCCGCCACCACGGTGAGGACGACGTCGTTGACGGTTCCGCCGAGGGAGTTCTTGACCGCTTTGAATGCGGCCAGGTCCTCGCGGACCCAGGTGAACCGACGGTGCGGCCCGATGCGGACGTTGAACGGACTCGCCGGAGCGGTCTGCAGGCCGGCCCGGGTCATCGCGCTGAGGCCGGCGAGCGCTCCCCGCATGCGTTCGGCCATCTGACGGGGCCCGCGCAGAGCGTGGCGAACGCCGCGAATCACCTCACCGGGAATCGTGGCGCGCTCGAGCAGCGCGTCCGCCAACAGCTGTGTCGAGCTGGGCAGCGGACGCGGCACCCACTCGTGATCGGGCGGCGCGACCGGCATCGGCTCCGCTGAGGCGTCGAACAGGACGGTGGCGATATCCACGCCGGAGACGCCGTCCACCAGCGCATGGTGGGTCTTCGACAGAAGCGCGAACCGATTCCCGGCCAGCCCCTCGACCAGCCACAGCTCCCACAGCGGGCGGTCGCGATCCAGCGCCTGCGAGAACACCCGTCCGGCGAGCCGGCGCAGCTCGTCGTCGGTTCCCGGCTTCGGCAGCGCCGTGTGGCGGACGTGATAGGTGACCTTGAAATGGGGGTCGTCGACCCACACCGGGCGACCCTGCTCGAACGGTACGAAGGCCAGCCGCTGCCGGTACCTGGGCACCAGGTGGAGCCGGCTGAGGATCGCCTGAACCAGCTCGCCGTAAGCGGGAGCTCCGCCCTCGAACACGGCGCACGCGGCGACGTGCATGTGGGCCGAGTCACGCTCCAGATGCAGGAACGAACTGTCGAGGCCCGTCAGCCGGTCTGGATTGGCCACGGAAGTCATTCTTGCAGGGGCGCCGCGAACCCGCTCCGCGCAAGCAGAACGCGTCTTCGAGGGGTGTGACACGACTCACACACGAACGAGCGTTCCCATGCCACTCTCCGACAAGTCGTAAATCGACCTGCCGAGTCGCCCCTGCCCGGTGCGGGAGCGAACGGGGGACCCACTGCCGGGTACTGAATATTCACCCGGCCGGGGCGAATCGACTGCCCGGAACGCAAACCGGCGGCAGTTGTAGCGACCACACAGCACGGACCGCTCAGCGGACGTACGCGTGGTTTCGCGAGCCCGACAGCTAACCCCGTAGGCGCCCGGTCGAAGTTCAACAGGAGGTCCCCCATCGTGAGGACTAAATCGACGCTGCGCAATCTGCGCCCAGTGCATCTGGGTGCGGGCGTGGCGCTGCTTGCCATTCCAGCCTCGGCGGTAGCGCTCACCGCCGGGAATGCAGATGCCCTGAGCGCAATCCAGATCACGCTGAAGCCGGCCAAGGTCGGCTTCGGACACGACGTAGCGGTCTCCGGCAGCCTTCCCGGTGCTACGGCGGGGGCGCCGCTGCAACTGCAGTTCGCTCCGGCCGATAGCACCCGCTGGCAGCAACTGAAGTCCACCACAGTCCGAGGCGATGGCCGGTTTCGGTTCCTCGCGCCCGGCCGCCAGTCGGGACTGCTGAGGGTCGTGCCGGGCCAGTCTGCGGGTTCTCCGCGGATCGCGCCGCAGCTTGCGAGCGCCGGTGCAGCACCGGTCGCGGCGAGTGCTCCCCGTGCGGTGTCCGTCACGGCACGCTTCGCGCTGCCCGCGCGTTCGCTGGCCGTACTCGGCGCTGATCGTGCCCACGTGCGCGGGAAGCTGCTGCCGGCCCGCGCCGGCCGGCGGGTCCGCCTGCTCGGCCACACCGCCCACGGCTGGGCCACGGTGGCTTCCAGCCGGACCGGTCCGCGGGGCGGTTTCGACCTGCCTGTGGCCGCCAGCGGGACCGGACAGCAATGGCTGCGGGTGGGCTTTGCCGGCGACCGGAGCAACGCCGGCACCTGGGCTCACGCCGGGAGCATCACCGCATTCCGCCAGAGCCTCGCCTCGTGGTACAACGACGGCGGCGCTACGGCGTGCGGCTTCCATGCCCAGTTCGGCGTGGCGAACAAGTCGCTGCCCTGCGGCACCAAGGTCACGTTCCAGAGCGCAGGACGGTCGGTGAACGCGGTCGTGGACGATCGCGGCCCGTACGTCGGCGGCCGTGAGTGGGATCTCAACCAGAACACCGCCGGCGCGCTCGGATTTGGGGGCGTTGGGATGGTCTGGTCCTCGATCTAGCGCTCCCACGGGCCGGGCAACCCCGCTGGGGGTTGTCTGGCCCGTGGCCTAGCCTCAGGCCGATGCACGGACGCTGCGTCGCCCACCTCGACATGGACGCGTTCTATGTCTCGGTGGAGCTCCGGCGCCGGCCAGAACTGCGAGGCCGGGCTGTCGTCGTCGCCGGCACCGGCCCCCGCGCCGTGGTGACTACCGCCTCCTATGAGGCGCGGCGCTTTGGCGTGGGCTCGGCGATGCCGGCCGCCCGCGCGCGCCGGCTCTGCCCCGACGCGATCTTCCTGCCGCCTGACTTCTCCTACTACCATCAGGCCTCGGCCGAGGTGATGGCGATCGTCCGGACCCACGTGGAGTGCGTGGAGGTGATCGGGCTCGACGAGGCCTACCTCGAGCTGACCGGTCTCGCTGCCCCGCACGCCTCCATGCGGCGCATCCGCACGGAGATCGAGCAGGCGACCGGGCTGACCTGCTCGGTCGGCATCGGCCCGAACAAACTGGTGGCCAAGGTCGCCTCCGATGCCGAGAAACCTCGCGGATTCGTGGTACTGACACGTGATCAGGCGGTCGCCAGGTTCGCGGGCGAGTCGTGCGGTCTCGTGCCTGGTATCGGTCCGAAGACCGTCGAGCGGCTGCGGGCACTGCAAATCGCCACGCTAGGCGAACTTGCCGTTGCGTCTGGGGAGGAACTGTCGGCTCGCTTTGGCGCCCGGGCCGGCGCCGAGCTGCAACGCCGCGCCCGGTTCGAGGACGACACGCCGGTGACCCAGGAGCGCAAGGTCATCTCCGAGTCGCGCGAGACGACCTTCGATCACGACATCACCGGCCTCCCGCAGCTGGAGCAGATCCTCGAGGGCCTGGTCGAACGCCTGTGTGCCGGTCTCGCCGAACAGGGCCGCTGTGGGCGCACGATCGGCATCAAGATTCGACTCGACGACTTCACCACCCACACGCGGGCACGGACGCTGCCGGATGCGGTGGCCTCGGTGCAGCGCGTCGGACCCGTCGCGCTCGATCTACTCAGACGCTTTGCGCCGGAACGCCCGGTCCGCCTGCTCGGTGTGCGGGTGGCCGGCCTCGAGCAGGCTGACCGATCAGCCGCTGAGCAGCTGACGCTGACGGTGTGAGGATCAGTAGAGCACTGAGGCCAACCGCCGGCGCGCGTCGCGGGCGAGCGGGCTCTCCACGCCGAGCTCGTCGAGGATGCCGACGACCACGCGACGGATGTCATCACGCGCCCCGTCGGCGCTCGGCAGAGCCTGGAGCAGTAGATCCAGCGCCTGCCGATGCTCGCTGGCGTCCATCGCGGCGAACGCCGCAGTGAGATCCGGGAGCTCAGGCCGGCCGCCGGCCGCGGCATCCCGTTCGATCCCAATCCGGGCGGTGAGCCCGTCAGCAGCGAAGCTGCCGGGCACGCGTCCCAACACCTGCAGCGCCTCGTCGATCTCGCCCCGTCCGTACAGGATTCTGGCCAGGGGAACGGCGGCGTCGGCGCGGGTGGGCTCGAGCGCCACCGCTTGGCGCAGCGACGTCTCGTCCCCCTGAGCCACCAGTGCATCGGCCTCCGAGGGCAACAGCGAGTCCAGGAATCGGTCGATCGCCGACGGGGGCTGCGCGCCGACGAACTCCGCGGCCACGTCTCCGTTTCGAAACGCTTTGACCGCCGGGATGCTCTGGATTCGGTAGGTCTGCGCCAGGGTCTGATTGGCGTCAACGTCGACCTTGGCGAGCTCGACCTTGCCGGCGCGGGCCTCCACGGCGCGCTCGATCGCCGGCCCCAGTTGCCGGCACGGCCCGCACCACTCCGCCCAGAAATCCACCACCACAGGAAGCGTGTGGGAGCGGTCGATCACCGCCGTCTGAAAGCTGCTCTCGGAAACGTCCATACCCTGATGGTAGAAAACTCCTGTGGGCGACCGGTTGGTTGAGCGAGATGGCGTCGTGTTGTCGGCGTCCGAGGTGGGCGAGGGGATGCCGGTGGTACTACTCCACGGCCTCACCGCGACCCGTCGTTACGTGGTCATGGGCTCGCGCGCGCTCGCGCGGTCGGGACACCGCGTGATCGCGTACGACGCCCGCGGCCACGGGCTCTCAGGGCCCGCGCGCACCCCGGACGCCTACGGCTACCGCGAGCTGGATCTCGACCTGGAGGCCGTGATGGACGGCTTCAGCGTCGCGCGGGCGGTGTTCGCCGGAGCTTCGATGGGCGCGCATACGCTGCTGGCGTTCGCGCTGCGCCGACCTGAGCGGGTGGCGGGCCTGGTTGTCATAACGCCTGCGTTTGAGCCTGGAGATGAGGCATCCGCGGACCGGCTGGCGCGCTGGGATGCACTCTCGGATGGCCTTCGACGCGGGGGCGTGGAGGGTTTCCTCGCGGCGTATGGTGAGCCGGCTGTGTCGCCGGAACTGCGCCCGACGGTGGAGAAGGTGATCCGTCAGCGGCTGGCCCTGCACGAGCACCCCGATGCGGTCGCCGATGCGCTGCGGGCGCTCCCACGCTCTCGTCCGTTTGAGCAGCTCGAGGAGTTGCAGACAATCGACGCGCCGACCGTCGTGGTGGCCAGCAGCGACGAGGCGGATCCCGAGCATCCCCAGGCGGTGGGGGAAACCTACGCCCGAATCATCCCGGGTGCGCGGCTGGTCACTGACGAGGCGGGCAAATCTCCGATTGCGTGGCAAGGGAGCCGGCTGTCTGCGCTGATCGCCGAGGTAGCGGCGCGAGCCACGGACTGATGAGCGGCGTCTGGTACAACGCTCGATAATCGGTCTTATGTAGACCGCGCTGGAAATCTCGGCACGATCGCCTAGCCTGCCTCTGTCCCGGGACGCAACCGGAGTCTCACACGGAGGTCCGTTGGTGGTGCCGGAGAACACGACATCGTGACGTTCGCACGGAAATGCTCAACCCGCTGTGCGTTGGTACTCCGACTGACATGTGCGGCTTTCTTGGTCCTGCCGTCCGCCGGCGTCGCCGCCGGGCTGCCCGCCGCGTCCCCGAGTCCTGTCAGCGGCGGCGCTCCGATCGGCGGGCTGGCGCCAAACCACCGACACGCGACTCCGACTCCGCCTCCGCCGAGTAAGCGTGGCCACGGCCGCTGGCTGTCCGGGGTGACGATCACCGAGTACTGGCCGGCCCCCGAGCAATGGTTCACCGGCGCGCTCGTGACCACGCCGGGTCTCGCCGGCAAGCACCGGATCGACTGGCTCTACTCGGCGACGGGCGTCTCGATGGAAGGCGAGGGGATCGGGCTCGACGGCCAGACATACCACATCGACGCGCTCGGCGACGGGGGTTGGGTCACGGTATCCGGGACGCCGACCTCGCCGTCTGACGGCTGGTCTGCAGGCCCGCCGTACTGGCGCGCCGGCGGCTACTGGCGCAACGGCTCCGGTGCGGTCACGTTTCCCGAGTCCAGCGGCGGTTGGTCGGCGGGCCGCGGGCGTCAGTACGTGCCGTTGCGCGGCATCACCTTCGCCGCCGGATCCTCATTGCCGCTGCGCTTTCTTCAGTCGATCGCGGTCGACCCGAGCGTGATCCCACTCGGGAGCCGGGTCTACATCCCGGCTTACCGGTACGACGGCTACGGCGGCTGGTTCGTCGCGCAGGACACGGGCGGTGCGATCGGCGGCCGCCACGTTGACGTCTACCGCAGCCCGCCGGCCAGCCCGAGCGCCTCAGGGCAATACCTGACCGGCCGCCGCATATATGTGATTAAACCACGGCGATCGCCAGGCTAGACTTCACCAATGGCCAAGCAGCAGCGGATGATGCGGGTCGAGCAGCGCAGCCAGCTTGCGGCCATGCAGCAACTCGAGCACCGCTCCGATGAGGAGTTGGCCAGCGAGACGAAGTACAAGGCGGCCGCTCAGGCGATCCTCGGCGCCCGGGCCGCGGAGCGTTACGACGCCAAGGCGGCGAGGGCGCACTTTCAACGGGCGCTGGCCGCCGCCAGGCCGCAGGAGCGGCTGCAGTTGCGCCGGATGGCCGATGCCTCGCTGGCGCTGGCCGAGCGCCGCGCCGACGATCTCAAGCGGGCCACGGAGCGACTCGGTGTTGAGTCTCCCTCGAGCCGTCAGCTGCGCGGGCTCCGTCTGATGGGTCTCGTCGCCCCGCCGGCGAGCGCGGGCACGCTGGCCCGGGTCAGGGGCATCCTCGTGGTCGTCTTGCTGATCGTGCTCGTGCTGGCCATCGGCTTCGGGCTCGTGCACCTGGTGGCGTTGCCGTTCGGCGGGGTGTCGCTCGATCTCTCGATCTTCTACACGCTGCTGTTGGTGCTCATCGCGGTTGGTGCGCTCGCGTACTTCGGACGCCGGCGCCAAAAGCGAGCCCAGGCCGAGCGAGCAGAACAGACCGCCGGCCGCTCGCGCTGAGCGAAGCCGAGTGCCAGGATGTGCGGTCGCTACACATTGGCCTCACCGAATCCGGCCGAGGTGCGCTCACGGTTTGCCATCGGAGAGTCGGTTCCCGTGCGTCAGCGTTTCAATGTCGCTCCCGGCGACGATGTGCTCGCAGTCACCACCGATCGTGACGGCCTCCCGCGCGGCGAGCAGTTGCGTTGGGGGCTTGTGCCCTCCTGGTCCAAAGACTCGACGACGGGCCTCAAGATGATCAACGCCCGTGTCGAGACGGTGACCGAGCGCCCGGCCTACCGCCGCGCCTTCGAGCGCTACCGCTGCCTGATCGTCGCCGACGGCTTCTATGAGTGGCAGCGCGCGACGACGGGCCCCAAGCAACCGTTTCACATCACTCGCGCCGACGGCCGCCTGTTCGCCTTCGCCGGTCTGTGGTCGATCTGGCACGCACCCGACGGCGGCAAACTCCGCACGTGCACGATCCTCACCACGGCCGCGAACTCCGTGATCGCGCCGCTTCACGACCGCATGCCGGTGATCCTCCCCGCAGACACCGAGGCCATGTGGCTCGATTCAGCGACCAAGCACGAGCAGCTCGTAGAGATTCTCGGCAGCCTCTCCCCTTCGGCCACCGCTCTGCGCCCCGTCTCCACCGCCGTCAACGACGCCCGCTACGACGGCCCGGGGTGCCTGGCTGAACCGGTCCAGACAGCGCAGAGCGCGCTGTTCTAGCGTCTCGCCTCGCTTCCTCACTCTCGCGCCCGTCGGAGTAGCAGCCCTTCGACGGCGATCCCGTAGTCCAGCGACTGCCCAGCCGAGCGCGGCACGCAGGAGTGCTCGTTTACCGTCAATCCGTGTCTTCGGTGATGTTGCTCGAGGCCGTGCCCCTGCGTTGCAGCGCTCTTCGGAAGTGCGGGTATCACGCGACCATCTGGGCGGCGGAATCGCACTGCCTCCGGCCCCGCCGCCCGCTCCACGGCGAAGCCGCCCTCGTGGACGAGCCGGTGGTGGTAAGAGCAAAGCTGGATTAGTTGAGGTGGCCTTCGGCCGTACGCGGATGGGTGAAATGGGCGA
>JRHI01000547.1_pt1 | contig 39742 bp, 32 predicted proteins | sample 215371 | NCBI WGS metagenome assembly JRHI01 (sample SAMN02929681, study PRJNA255918) | sediment metagenome | biome: cave system; feature: Ice Cave; material: Sediment; isolation source: sediment from deep within a dark volcanic ice cave with no known source of... ... | reverse complement strand
AGATGAAAAAGACGCAATTCGGGTAAACTAAAAAGCCCTGGTTACATACGCATATCACTTGACTTCTTTGGATGTGAGAGGTATGCTGGTACTCAAGGGGAGCGATGACGGACGCGCCCAAGTTGGTTCCTACCACGTCTTTTCCTGCCCGCTTGAAGGGATTGAAACTTACTTCTTGGTCCAATCGCGAATATCAGCACGATCTTTTCCATGCCGTGCCGCCACAATCTCTGCCATGATTGCCAAGGCCATTTCCTCAGGAGAGGCAGCACCTATGTTCAAGCCAATAGGCCCATGAATCTTCTGAATCTGCTCTTCCGTTAAGCCTTGCTTCTTGAGACGTTCGGCACGTTCTTCGCCCGTTTTGCGACTTCCGATAGCGCCCACATAGCCAACGCGTTTTGATAGCACCACTTTTAGCGTCGGCTCATCAAACTTGGGGTCATGCGTGAGCACTGCAACAGAAGTAGATGGATTGAGGTCCATTTTTTCCAACACTTCGTCAGGCCATTCAACAATTAATTCGTCCACGTGCGGAAAACGCTCATGTGTCGCAAAAGCAGAGCGTGCATCAATCACCACCACACGATAATTGAGCGTTTTGGCGAAGGTCGCTAAAGGAATAGCCATATGACCAGCACCAACGATAATTAATGATGGAGGTGGCGGGAAACCCTCGATAAATATGTCAAAAGGCTGTGGCGCCCCCTCGCTCTCAAGCGTATAAGTACGCGTATAGGCATCGCCATGCCAGATCGCGTGTTCCGCATCGTCGAGCACAAGCGCATCAAGTGCAGCGAGTCCAAGCGTACCATGAGCGGTTTTGTTAGGAAATACCAAAAGCTTCGCGCCGATGTGCGCAGATCCACGCACGACGGTTGCAAGTGCCACACCTTTTTCTTTTCCTAATAGATCTTTCAGTTCTTCGTATAGCATGCTCTTCACTCTACCAATCAAGACGCTCGACGAAAACGTGGATGGTGCCACCGCAGGCAAGGCCAATCTGCTCAATATTTTGTTCTTCGGTAATGCCAAATTCGAGCATTTGCGGTTTGCCATCTTCTAAAACTTCCATCGCCGCCTGGAACACTGCTGGCTCAACACATCCACCACTGACCGACCCTGTTAGCTCGCCTTTTTCGCTAACAGCCATCTTCGCACCGGGGCGACGTGGAGCGGAACCATACATCGTCACAACAGTCGCAAGGGCGACTCGTGTACCCTGTGCCCGCCACTTTTCAATATCAGGTAATATATCGCGCATAGCACACCTCTCGTTTGTTAGATCACTCACGAATGATTATTTTAACTCTTGCCTACCTATAGGTGGTAACATGTTACCACTTCGTTTTAGTCCATACCTCAACAGCTTTACGACGCGTCGCTGCATTACGCACAGGCCGACTGTTGTCAATCGTGCTAAGCAAGTTGCCCAGGTGAATTAGGCTATCCAGATTGTGGGCAGGCAGGAAGTTGTCGATAAATGGAAGGGCCGTCTTCATACCTATTGTTAATGGCCGATAATCGGGCGAGCCGAGCAGAGGGTTTAACCAAATGAGACGATGACAGCTATGTTGTAAGCGGTCCATCTCGACCTGGAGTACACCAGACTCGCCGCGATCCCAACCATCACTGATCACCAGGACCACTGCCCCACGGCCTAACACACGTTTCGCCCATTTGTGGTTGAAGAAATGCAATGCATCTCCGATACGTGTGCCTCCCGACCAATCCTGTACCGACTTGGACACGTCTCGTACCGCGTCATCAACATCACGTTTTTTCAATTGGCGTGTAATACGTGTCAGCCGCGTGCCAAACACAAACGTCTCGACATTCATCAAACCATTAGAAATGGTATGGATAAAGTGCAACAAAAGCCGCGAGTAGAGACTCATTGAGCCGCTAATATCGCAGATAATGACCAGAGGACGCGGCTTGCGCTTTATTTTCCGCCATGTCAGTTCGATCATCTCGGCGCCATATTTCAGGTTGCGCCGTACCATACGACGCATATCTGGATAAGAGCCACTCCGCGACGGCGTTTTACGACGCGTGGGACGCAAGCCCAGATGCCAGCGCATCTCTGCCATGAGTCTTTTAGCTTCTTGTATCTCGTCCCAGGTAAAGTTTTCAAAATCTTTTTTGCGTAATTGCTCAATCGCACTATACGCTGTACCCTGTGGATCACCCGTGTCATCATCGTCGTCTTGCTCGCTGAGATCGGGCTTGCGCTTACGCTCGGTTTGACGCATCTCAGAGCGTAACTCCTTGCGTTGCTCGCTAGCGTTCATATGCTCAGCGAGGCGTTTCAACTCAGAAGGCGGGAGGCGCATCTGACGATCATCTCTTTTAGAAGCACCATTGTTCTTATCTATCTTCTTATTCATGCTATCACGCATGAACCAATAATAGCTGAACATCTGGTCGAAGATAGGTTCTTGTTCGTGACGCGAGAGCAGGCAACATTTCATGGTGTTATAGAAATCTTCTTTGTTCACTACGTCAATATACTTGATCGTCTCCGCGAGATCTAGCATCTGACGTGGCCCCACATTGATACCCACTTCCCAGAGAATGCGCCCAAACTCTGTCAAGCGAAACAGAAAGCGTTCGCCGCGTTCTATTTCCTCTGGCGTCATGTCCTGTGAACCCAGATACTCGCTACTATCATGGGGCAATGCGTTCATTAAGAAGCCCCCTTGGCTTTCTGCAAGGTCTTTGTCAGTTCGCTCCCACCGACTTTGAGCACATCATCTTGATATTTCAAGAGCGCACCTAATGTATCGCGCACAGCACCATCAACAAGCTCAGTTTGTTTCAACGCAAGCAACGAGCTAATCCAGTCCAATGTCTCTGCAACACCGGGAGCTTTGAAGAGATCGGCGGCACGCAATTCACGCACGAAGGTGCATACTTGCTTTGCTAAGCGCTCTGGTACCTGGGGCATACGAGCCATAATAATCGCATATTCTTTGTCTAGCGTCGGGAAATCAATCCAATAATACAGGCAACGTCGCCGTAGTGCATCATGAATCTCGCGTGTACGGTTCGAGGTGATAATCACGAATGGTGGCTCTTTAGCCTGGATTGTTCCAATCTCAGGAATGGTGATCTGGAAGTCTGATAGTAATTCGAGCAAGTAAGCCTCAAATTCTTCATCACTACGGTCCAGCTCATCAATCAATAAGACAGGTGCCGTGACATTCAAAGGATCAATGGCTTGTAATAGGGGACGCTGCATCAGGAAATCAGGTCCAAAAATCTCTTTCAATTCTTCCTGCTTGCTTCCCCCACCCGCTTCCATCAGGCGGATATGCAGCATCTGTCGTGTATAATTCCACTCATACACAGCGGTACTGACATCAATACCCTCATAACACTGTAAGCGGATAAGTTTCGTATTAAGAATAGCCGAAAGGACTTTAGCAATTTCTGTTTTGCCTACCCCCGGCTCACCCTCCAGCAGAAGCGGTTTTCGTTGTTTGAGCGCTAGGAACACTGTCGTAGCCAAACTGCGGTCTGCTATGTAATTGTGGGCATACATCGCCCGTTGTACATCCTCAATAGTTGTTATTTGTCCCGGTTCCAACGAAAGCCTCCCAATTAGTACATTACAATGAGTGCAGTGCATAGACACGAGCACATAAAAAGATATATATCTTTATTCTAAGCTAAATGAGGGCTTGTTAGCAAGGTGTGTAGAGGCTCCATTCATGGCGCCCATCGTTGGATGTGGATTCTTCGACGACACTGATCATTGCTACGACAAGCGCCATGAATGGAGCCCCTACACACCTTTCCTAATCAAGAAGTGCTATGTTATAATCACTTTGTATTGCACCACTAACGCTTTTGAATGACAGCAGACATCATACTATTACTCAAAGGGGAACACACTCATGCAACAGCGCACCATACGCTGGCTCTTGTCTCTACCATTACTGCTCCTGCTCACAGGGCTATTCTCCGCTTGTGATCTCACTGGCTCTAGCACTGCAACGCCAACACCCACTTCTGCCACTCCTTCGCTGATGACATATAAAGGAGATGGCTACACGATTGGCTACCCCGCTACCTGGAAAATATCCACCCAGCAGGGAATTGTCACTTTTAGTGATCCACAAGGCGTGGCATCACTGTATGTAAGTACAGTGCCTAATCCAAACGGGACTCTTCCTTCCAGTAAAATTGTGCAAGGTGGATTGCAATTGTTCAAGGCAAGAGCAAAAAACTATCACGCCATGCCTCTTCCCTCAAGCACAACGTTGGCCGGAGAGACCTGGAGCGAAGGGGCCGCGACCGGTGATGTAGAGATCAATGGGCAGACTGTCAATATACAAACCGTCGCACTTGCAGATAACCATCCAGCTAAATCAGTAGCGACGAAAGCGTATACTATTGTTTACGCGACAGGATCACAGGTATTTGATCTTGCCAATCAGGGATATTTCCAACCGATGGTGCAATCATTTAAGTTTGCATAATACAGGGAAGGAGGGACTCGTTGGCTGATATATTACATGAGATCGATAATTGCGTTACTGCACCTCAGGGCTTCCGCGCTGGTACCATTGCCAGCGGTATCAAGTCTGACAGTTCCATTCCAGACCTAGCTATCTTGACATCCGATGTACCTTGCATCGCTACTGGCACGTTTACCACCAGCAGCACACGTGCTGCCCCTGTGCTACTCTGTCTAGAGCGTCTAAAAAGTGGTACAGCACAGGCAGTTATTGTGAATAGCGGGAATGCGAACTGTGCGACAGGCGATCTCGGTTTGCTGAATGCTTATCGCATGACGGAATATGCGGCAAAACGCCTGGATATAGAGCCTGACATGGTGCTCTGTTCTTCTACTGGCATCATTGGTCGGCAACTGCCCATTGAGAAAATCAAGGTTGGAGCCGAACATATTCAACTGAGCAAAGAGCATGGCAATGCCTTCGGCGAAGCCATTATGACCACAGATACGCGACCCAAGCGCATTGCTGTCGAATTTCAGATAGAGGGACGTACTGTACGCCTTGGTGGTGTCACAAAAGGCGCGGGTATGATCTACCCCAATATGGCAACCATGCTCTGTTATCTGACCACCGACGCCGCGCTTGAGCACGCATGGATGCAGCAAGAGCTACGAGCTGCCGTTGACGAGACCTTCAACATGATCTCGATGGACGGTGACATGTCCACTAATGATACATGTATTCTCTTTGCCAACGGTTTGGCAGGCAACACTCCTATCAATGCACAACATCCAGAGGCAGGCACCTTCCGCACGGCTCTTTTACACGTCATGCGTCATCTTGCTAAAGAGATGGCACGCGATGGTGAGGGTGCGACGAAGTTGATGATCGTGCATGTGCGTGGAGCATACAACAATGCCGATGCCAAAAAAGCAGCTCGTGCTATTACGCTCTCACCGCTGTGGCAATGCGCACTAGCAGGCGGCGATCCCAACTGGGGCCGCATTGTCGCAGCATTGGGTGCAAGCGGTTGCGAACTTCATCAGGACACATATGATATCTTTATTGGTGACATCCAGGTTACAGACAAGGGTATGGCAACACACTATGATAACGACCAAGCACGGACCGTTATGAGAGGGAACGAAGTGACAATTATGGTTGACTTGCACCTGGGCACAGGCGAGGCAACAGCTTGGGGCTGTGATCTGACGCATGGCTACATCGATGAAAATACACTCTATACGCGCTAATTTCAATCCCCTCAAGCGGGTGGGAAAAGACGAGGTCGGCTACCGCTCTTCTTGAGGACAAGGATACCTCTAAAATCCGAACAGGTCAAGTGGATGTACTAATAGTAATGTACTCACACAAATGATATATAGTACCCAGCAGAAGGAGACACATTCATGGCAACAACGGGGTTGAACACTACACCTAACACACGAGATTGGGTTGCACTTGAGCGACAATATTACCAGGGCACATTCAAGCGACAACCTATCACGCTCGTACGCGGCGAGGGTACACGCGTATGGGATAGCAATGGCAGAGTGTACCTCGATCTCGTAGCAGGTATCGCAGTCAACGTGCTTGGACATTGTCATCCCGCCATCATCAAGGCAGTACAGGAGCAGGTGACACAACTCGTACATGTCTCGAACTTGTATTACAACACGCGCCAGATCGAACTGGCTGAACTACTTGGCATCCAGAGTAAGGGCATGCGCTCCTTCTTCTCAAATAGTGGGGCCGAGGCCAACGAAGGTGCATTCAAACTAGCTCGTAAGTATGGACGCTTGCATCGTAACGGCGCTTACGAAATCATCAGCATGAATAATAGCTTTCATGGACGCACACTAGCAACCACCGCTGCGACAGGCCAAGCATTCTATCAAGCATCCTGGGCGCCCCTACCAGATGGCTTCAAACAGGTGCCGTACAATGATCTGGAAGCCGTCAAAGCGGCAACAAGTGAAAAAACCGTCGCCATTTTGATTGAGCCAGTGCAAGGAGAAGGGGGCATTTGGCCCGCCACACAAGCATTTATGCAAGGCGTACGCGCATGGTGTGATGAGCAGAATCTCGTCCTGATCTGCGACGATATCCAGGCGGGTATGGGACGGACCGGCAAATTCTTTAGCTGGGAGCATTATGTTACACCAGACATCGTGACGATGGCCAAGGGTCTCGCCGGTGGCGTGCCAATAGGGGCCATGCTCACAGGACCACGCACCGATGTTTTCGCTTATGGCGATCATGGCACCACCTTTGGCGGAAACCCCATTGCCTGTGCCGCAGGCGTTGCCACCATCAAAACCATCCTTGAAGAGAACCTGCTCGCTAACGCCACCAAGATGGGCGCATACTGGAACACCAAACTCGAGGCATTCTGCGCGAAATACTCCTTCTTAGATAGCCCACGCGGTATCGGCCTAATGCGTGCCGTCAATGTCAAACACGCCCTTGCCCCAACCATTGTACAACAGGCTCTTGAACATGGCCTGCTACTCAACAACACTGGCACAGCAACACTGCGCATGATTCCACCACTAGTGCTGACCAAAGCCGACCTTGACGAGGCCGCAGACCTGCTTGACAAGGCATTAGCAGAGGTGGCTGCAATGCCAGTTGCCAACGCATAACTAATAACATCCATCATTATGGACACGCACTGCCGCCAGACAAGAATTATCTGGCGGCAGTGCGTGTCCATAATGATGGATGTTACACCAAAAGGCTAGCAGGCATTGCCTGAAGACCCACTGATGAAACTACCTGATACATCCGATTTCGCACTAGTCGCAGCTTGGGTGGTTTGAGTCGCTTGAACTTCACCTTTCGTGCCCTTGCGCGACCAATGCTGCTCATCAACCTCTGTCTCGGCCAGCTCGAACGTAGTTCGATAGGGACCAAAACTGACGTGCTTATTTACAGCATATAGCGCCTGTGGAGCACATAAGAAGAGGGCTAATGCCTCATCAAAGACATAGCGGTCAATCTGCTCAGCCACTTTGACGAGTTTCGCACCATCAATCTGAGCCGCCATCTCGCTGTACAGTCGGTTGAACTCAGGAATCTCCGGCCCAACTCTAAACGCACCATCAGAACCAAAGAATTCACGATGGACAGCCGCCGGTGGAGCTTCTGAGCTAAGATCAAACCAACCAGAGATAAACACATCCCATGGTGGGGTAAGCTTCTTCTCAACCAGCATGCGCGTACCAGCTAAGAGTTTGTCCTGTGGAACAAGCATGATATCCACACCAATACCTAGTGCAGCCTGGATATCTGTAGCCACAAGATGCGCAATACCCCCGAACGCCTCAGGCGCAGCAAGACGCAGCTTACGTCCCGCAGGCCAACCCACCTCGTCTAGCAGCCGCTTCGCTTGGTCGGGATACTGCCCATATTCTTTCATATCGGCAGGAAAACCATTGCACCACGAGGGCGTAAGCGCACAGAGTGGGTTAGCATAACCAGCCAATCCCTGCTTTATCACCTTTGGACAATCGACCGCCAAGTTTATGGCTTGACGTACCCGCTTGTCATGCAGGGGTATATCTGAAGGATTGAGATTGAATATGCCCACTAAGACGCGGTTTGCATCGCACGCTACTAAATTCGCATACTTAGAAGCGAGGATACGTTCGGCATCGGCGGGAGAAACTTCGGTGACAATGTCCATCTCACCTTCAGTGGAAATGCAGAGATCTAATGCTTGAGCAGGAGTTAAATCATTGCGGAAGATAGCACGCTCCAAACGTGGTCCACGTTCGACATTCCAATGACTCCGGTTTGCTTCAAGCACGAGGCGCGGAGAGCGGTCTTCGCTTTCAATAATGCCAGTGCTGGCGAATGGCCTTGTACTCATAACCACGACGCGCTGATTGATGGTCGAGTAGCCTTCTGCGAGTGTAAATGGTCCGGTGCCCCACGGGCCCGCAGCATCAATCGCTCACCAATGGCCTTCGCCAGAACCAAGCTTCGCGTAGCCAAAGCCCTGTTCACGCCAGAAAGCAGAACTGGCGATATGGAAACCGCGCATCTTTCCTAATGCCAAACCTTCTGGTGCAGGAAAGTGGAAACGAACCGTGAGGTCATCGACGACTTCGCAGCTAGACTCCGGAGGAAAGTTCAGCCAGCTACCGGGGGGATGTGGCGCAACCCAGCGCTGCATCTCGTCAAAATTTTGCTTGATGCTATGGGCAGTAAACGGTTCACCATCCTGGAAACGCACTCCTGAACGCAATGAGAGTTCAAGCGTATGATCGTCCGGCCAACGTGCATCAGTAGCAAGCGCATTAACGACGCGTCCATCCTCATCCACGCGAATCGGCTCTTCCATCGTGTTCCAGGTGATGAAGAGCCAATTTAATGGCGAAGGATCAAAGACATACACGGTGCCCACCGGAGGACGCCATTGTGTCCTCGTAGGTGCGGCTTGAGAGACAGTCATTGATCAATGCTCCTTTCGTGATCCGCCATTACACCTCTTTGGTAATGGCAGAAACAGCAGGTATGACTTTCATGAAGTCATGTGTACATTCTATCATATTCATCCATTTCGTTTTTACTACAAGCCATACGGAGGACACCGTGGTAGGGACCAGCTTTAGCGCGTCCGCTAGGCGATTTATCGCCAGAGAGGAGAAAGACACACGGCGATAAATCGCCTGACGGACGCGCTAAAGCTGGTCCCTACCACGCTGCAACTGCCCTACCATACGAGAGCGTTGCTGCTGCTCACGCCTCAGTTCTTCGTATGTCCCAACATCAACTATTAGGCTGCGCTCCATAAGAATCTTTTGTGTGAGGTCGAGCGGAAAACCGTAGGTATCATGCAGCTTAAAGGCATCTTTCCCTGATAATACGGTACTCCGTTGTGTTCTCATCTGGTCTATCGCTACCTCAAGATAGCGTAAACCTGAGTTCAGCGTATGATCAAAGCGCTCTTCCTCCATCGTGAGAACCTTGCGAATAGTCTCGCGCTGATTTAAAAGTTCGGGATAGTATGTCCCTAACATATCAACCACCACTTCAGCAATGTGCGCAAGAAATGGCTGCTCAAAACCAAGCGTTTTACCAATATAAGCAGCACGACGGATAAGCCGACGTAACACGTAGTCACGCCCACCATTGCCGGGGCGAACACCATCAGCAATCAGAAACGCCAGAGCACGACTATGGTCCGCAATCGTGTTATACGCCACATAGTTTCGCTGATACTCCTCACGACTTGTACCAAGCAGTTCTATGATGCGCTGAATGATCGGTTGAAACAGATCTGTCTCATAACTATTTTTTCTACCTTGCAGCACAATGGCTAAACGTTCCAGGCTCATACCAGTATCAACCGATGGTTTTGGCAATGGAGTCAGGTGCCCCTGCGGGTCACGATTATACTGCATAAACACCACATTCCATACTTCCATGTAGTCGTTGTTCTCCGAGTTGACACCATCAGCTCGTTGCGCATGCACATCATCGCCCAGGTAATAGTGAATCTCCGAGCAGGGGCCACACGGTCCAGTATCACCCATTGACCAGAAGTTGTCCTTCTCGCCAAAACGCAGAATACGCTGTTTCTCAACACCTACTTCTTCCCACAGTTGCGCCGCCTCGTCATCATCCAAGTAGACCGTGACCCAGAGACGCTCAATCGGCACATGAAACACCTGCGTGAGCAGTTCCCACGCATAATGAATCGCTTCACGCTTAAAGTAGTCGCCAAAAGAAAAGTTACCCAGCATCTCAAAGAAGGTATGGTGACGCGGTGATGATCCAACTTCCTCCAAATCGTTGTGCTTGCCAGAGACGCGCAAACACTTTTGAGCAGAGCACGCACGACTGTATGATCGCTGCTCTATCCCCAACAGCGCATCTTTTAGCGGCACCATACCTGCATTCGTAAACAGCAACGTCGGGTCATTCGCAGGTATAAGTACACTGCTTGCCAACAGGACGTGCTCCCTATGCATAAAGTAGTCCAGAAATGTGCGTCGAATATCACTACTTTTCATGATTTCTTCCCTCTCATTGATTTTCCCACTATCATCTCGTTGACGGTGAATAGAGAGCCTCAAACATCGTTGCTGATAGCCACGATAAAAGTCAAACAAAAAGCCCACCCTCAGCATCAAGCTCAGGGCGGGCTAAAATTTCTCTTTCGCTCGCGGTACCACCTGTATTGGAAGCGCACCTGCTCCATTACTATCTAAGCACGTGCTCACTTCCCACTCATCAGGCACGGATATGCAATGTCAAACACTCTACACAAAACAAGTGTCGGCACACATTCGATGCCCTGCCCCTTGATAACGGAGGGCTACCGGCCAGGATTACTAGCCTTCACGCTATCGAGCATAAAGAGCGTTCTTCCCGCATCGCGGTCTGGTGGACTCTTAGCACACAGACCAAAGGGAGGCATTCCACGTTCATATGAGATGTCGAACTTCCACCGTCATCGACTCGCTGATGCTCATAATAATGTGTACTCGTCCCTCGCAACGACTATACTATGCGATATGTCAAGTATAATGGAGGAAGCGGGTATTAGTCAAGTTTTCTTATGTCCTATTTCATGATGCCACCTGATAAATCACCGGCTTATATCTTGGTTGAGGCACAGGTTTACCTTCTACAAGAGCAGATTCAAGCCAAGCACTTTTGGCTATAAGAACCTCATGAAGCGCCTCTTCTGGCGTATCTCCGAATGCCGAGCAGAATTTGAGATCAGGGATATCTGCAATGTATCCTTCGTCTTCTTCACTATAGAAAATGTTGATGTGATAATCCTTCATCTTTAGTCTCCCAACCTGCTAAAACCTTCTCCAATAACTTTCGTTTGTTCATGCTCCCTCCATCTGATTGCTTTTCTCATTCATTATACGGTATTACCAACTTTTATTAAAGATGTGTTTCTATGAGATCAAGAACAGCTTGGGCCGAGAAAGTGTTCTATCAGAACTCCTCTATTTAGAGGCTTGCAACACATACCCCACTACCTCATACCCTCTCCCCAAGCGTTCACCCTCCGGCAGGTCAGTAATCCATTCCCATTGCGCCTCTTCAAGAATGGTGAAGCTGTTTTTAACGAGGTCAGGAAAGGCGCGAGGCACAAGCGGCATAGCACGGCGATGCGTAGCGTCATGGTCGGTGCCGTAGACATTGAAGACAAAGCCGCGTATGTCATTGAGGAGAACGGCTACTCCACCTCTATCAAGAAGGTCATGCAGAAGATGCAAGTGGGCATTGATGACACGGATACGGAAGGATTGGGCTGCATCCTGGTAGCGTTTGTGCCGCTCTTGCTCACCTAGTAGCTTAGGTGTGATCCGCTGAATATGATCGAGCAGGTCGAGAATGGGATAGCTGAACAGTTGCGAGAGTACCAGCGAACTGATGACAAGGCCGAAATCTCCTTCGTACAGAGTTTCGATTTCTGGTGGATCAGGTATTCCGCACTGTTCAAGGCAGAGAGCGGCTGCATCAAACACAGCGCTTGCTCCTTGCGCTTTGAGTGCGCTCCAATCCTGGCGTTGTATGAGTTTTGCAAGATTCGCACTCACTCCACCACTGATGTCGGCTTCGACCAAACGCACTTTTTTGCGTTGGGAGGCGGCTTCGAGTTCCGTACGGCCTTGCTTCATGGAGGCAATGTCGAGGTCTACCAGCGCCACTTCGTCGGAGGCACGGGTGATTTCGTAGAGGGGCACTTCTGTGCAAGCGCCTGCGCCTAGAATAACGGTTCCTCGTGAGGCGCTACCTGCGCGTTGCTGAAGAGCATGCAGGTTCAGGGTTGTACAGTGTTGGAGATGTTGCGGCGCGTGCTGGCGCAGCCACTCTCGTCGCTGCGCCCCTTGCGTCTGAATGTTGCTATACAGCAGATTATGGATGCGCACGCACGTTGCCTACTTGCCAGTAAAGTTGGCCTTACGTTTCTGTAAGAAGGCAGCCACACCCTCTTTATTATCAGCAGTCGTAAAGGCGAGGTCTTGTAGGTGTCCCTCTAGTGTCAATGCTGTGCGCAGGTCCACGTCCAGCGACTTGTAGATCAGCTCTTTGATAAGACCATACGCACGAGTCGGACCGTGCGCAAGACGCGAGGCAAACGCTTGTACCGTTGCTTCGAACTCTGCTACAGGCACACATTTATTGACCAATCCAAGGCGCTCTGCCTCTGGCCCGTTGACTTCATCTGCGAGCATTGCCAGCTCTAACGCTTTACCGAGGCCAACCAAGTGTGGCAGGAAATAGCCACCACCACCATCGGGAATGAGACCAATTCTAGCAAACGCCTCTAAAAAGCGAGCATTGTCAGCCGCAATGCGCATATCACAGGCCAGAGCGATGTTACAAGAGATACCAGCGGCCACACCTTTTACCGCAGCCACAACAGGTTTGGGCATCTCGCGTATCAGGTGTACCAGCTTGTGATACTTCTTGAGATGCTCACTCACTTGGCCTGCTATCCCTGTCTCAAGGGCATCAGCAGGGGCAAAGCTAGATAGGTCTTGGCCCGCTCCAAAGGCTCTTCCCGCACCGGTAAGCACAATACAACGCACAGCTTCATCTTGTGCGGCTGCCTCCATCGCTTCTATCAGCTCATTGAGCATCAGATCATTAAACGAGTTCAATACCTCTGGACGATTCATGGTAATGGTGACAACGCCTTCGTCTTGCTGAATAAGCAGATGGTGAAAATCGGTTCTCATCGGGGAACACTCCTCCTCAGCGCGGCGTGACCGCAACATAGGCTACCACGTTATTAGAGCTACAATTTGATCGTCGGCACATCCAGCATTAAGACTTCCAGCGCAACACGTGCATTGACATTTTGCTCTATTGACTCCATCGTCTGCAAAATCGCACGCACCATGCGCTCTGCTTCCGCCGTGCCAACCTTCGCGGCCTGGCTCTTTAACTGATCGCGCATATCAACGTTGACGGTCAGGTCCAGGCATCTATTCGCTGCTAATACCATATCACGCCACCACAGTAACCACAACTCTAACAGCCCACGTACATCCTCAGTGTCCGCACTGATGCGCTGTGCGAACTCAAAGCGCTGTACTTTGTTCACAGCAGGAAGCTTCGTCATCTCCTCCAGGTGCGCCCTCCGCTCAGCGAGCATATCCTCTTTCTCGACGGCTTGTATTGCCCAGCCCATACGTCCCGCAGCAAGTGCAGCAATTAGCTCTGCCTCCTTTGCCTCAACCTCCCATTGTTGCTCTAATGCTATTTTGATCTGCGTCGTCGTGAGCAACTGCATCAGAATTTGTTGGACACGTGATTGAATAGTGGGTAGCAGCAGTCCAGCATCAGGCACAGTGAGTAGTAAAACGACGTCGGGTTCCGGTTCTTCTAATGTTTTCAAGAGGCAGTTAGCAGATTGCAGGTTCATCTCGTGGGCATTTTCGATGATAAAGATGTTGCGTCGCCCTTCAAACGTCTTACGCGCCGAATCACTTTGCAGGGTGCGAATCTGCTCGATCAGAATAAACTGCTTATCAGGTGTACGCGTAATAGTATGTATGTCAGGATGATTGCCATGTAAGACTTTGCGGCAAGAGAGACACGTATTACACGGCTCCTGCGGAGCCACAAGGGGATCAGGACCGCCAGTGCATAACAATGTCTGTGCGAAGCGGTGCGCGACAAGGGCCTTTCCGATATGCTGAGGGCCAGAGAAAAGATAGGCATGACGCACCTGCTGCGCGGCTATCGTGCGGCGCAGTATGTCTATCGAATGTTCATGGCCGACAACATTCCAGCTTGGTGATACAGTCTGTTGGTTCTGCATGAGTACCATGTTAGCAGAAAAAAGGTATGATAGCAAGAAGGAGACGGGGATACATGACTCTATACACACATGCTATACTACCTACACAGGGCTATTGTCACAAACTATCTTCCCTACTGTTTAGTAGCTCACAGCAACCTGGAAACAAATATGCTATGCTATTGATGTAATAAAAACACACAAAGTAGTATGCTAGAGCAATCTCAACTTTTTATAAGGCTGATGTAACCGATGGATACCTCTATCCGTTTCTACAATACGAATAGCAGTATGCGTTCCTTTCAGGATAATGAGCGTATACCGCATATAAATCGTTCATCCGTTTCAAAGCCAGCGGGTGAAGATGAAGAGGGCACAGAGACGCACTTACTGGATGAGCCAAAAACGACAGCTAGCCCGCCAGTAGGTGAGATTATCGCTCAGGAGCAGGTACAGCGCGTAGAGGTAGCCGAATTCGAGTCAATCTTCTTACGCTTCCAAGCTCCCATCACGAACTTCATCTATCATCTGATTGGTAATCGTGAACAAGCGAATGATCTGGCACAAGATGTCTTTGTCAAGGCATACAAGGCATTATTAGGTGGCACCGTCGTCCAACCGGGTGCGTTGTCAGCATGGCTCTATCGTATAGCAGCCAATACGACAACCGACTCGCTCAGACGACGACGCTTAATCTCTTGGCTACCGCTTTCTTTGTTCAATGAGGATCGTGGTATCGGCGCTGGTGTCCTCTCCGACTCTGGTGGCGCTGCCGACAACTTCAGCGCAAACGGCGATGAAAGTAGCGGTGAAGGACGGACAAGCTCAATCGTCTCGATGTATGAGCGTAGCGGCTACGATGGTGGACGCTTTGAGAGCAGAGTCGCGGACCAGGAGATTGTCAAGCGCGTGTTTGAACAATTGCCACAAAAATATGCCATCTGCCTCTGGTTGTATGAAAATGACGGACTATCGTGTGCTGAGATCGCAGAAGTGCTTCATATTAGCGCGTCTGCGGTGAAGATGCGCTTGATGCGGGCGCGCGAACGCTTTATCGGATTGTACCATAAAGAGGTCGGTGACGATTGAACTGTAGTCAGGCGCAAGCGATGCTTGCCACATATCGTGAATTAAAAAATAAACAGGTAGACACGACAGCACTGGATATCCATGTAGAACAGTGTGCTGCCTGTAGGCAGGTACTTGCCCAGTCAAACTTTGTTGGTGAGCGTCTCAATTCCTTGCCCCGTATTGAGCCATCTACTGATACGCGAACCAAATTACTAGAAGCTCTGGCAGCAGAGCATACACGTTTTATGCAACAGTCACCCACCCAAGCCCCTCCACTGCCAGCTTTTTTGAAGCCCTATATACAAGAACAACAAGAAGCAGTACACGCAAGCCAAGCACACCAAGTAGACTCTACCAACGCCGCACTAACCACCTTTACTACAGCGGAAACAGGACCATTACCTTTACTCCCCGCTCGACACCGACGGCGGCAGAATTCCTCTATTAGCCACTTCGCCGTCTTAGGTATAGCTGCGGCATTTTTGCTCACCGTCATGGCAAGCGGGCTTGTTGCACTGCTCATGATGGCGAATCGTAGCATACCGCAACCAACCGCGATTCTCTTACCAGCGCAGGTGGCGACAGCTCACTATACGACTAGTACTTCCTACACGCATGTGGTAAGTGCGGTTGCAAACCTTGAACATATCTATTACACAGCCTATGCAGATAGCTCAACAGATTGGATGCTTGAACAGGTAGATAATACCGACACTACACAAGTAGATATCAGCACTCCTCTCCTGGAGACACCCAGCAAAAACCCACTCATCGTGTTAGGAAGCTCCGAAAACTGGCTGGTATGGCTACAATTCGATACCCCCAGACCAATCAGCCAGAAACATACGCCACATATAGCACAGCACCTTGTGCGCAACTGGGCATTGCAAGCATTACCAATTGGTATGAATCAACCGTGGCAAAAAGACAGCTTTAACCAGCCAATTACGCTACAAACAGGTATATTCGACACCACTACGGCTCCCACTTGGGTGAATACTCCCATACAAGGTGTCGAGTTCATGCAGAATGGGTTGCTTGTAAGTACAATTGACAGCAAAGGCACTGCACAGCTACTCAAGTATCAACTTGATCCAGTACGCTTAACCAGTACAGTGGCAGAGCTGGCAACAGCAAGCAATGGGCACGTATTGACCTCTCCAACGGCTAACAGCGCAGGCAATCTCCTCTACTGGTCTGAAGAGTGGCAAACAGAAGATAGCACGTTACATAGCAACATCTGGGCACAAGAGACGACAAATGCGCTCCCAACACAGGGTCATTGGGCACCACATACGGTGACAACGAAATATCTATTGCGTGCAGATGGAACCTCATTCCGTCCGCAAGTGGTGAATGATACGTTGTTCCTGCTGAGTACAGCAGGTGCAAACAGCACAAACACAGACAAGACCAATACAACTCAGGCAACACCTAACATCTCAAAGGACATAGTTGCAACAGCTACGGCGACTCCTGCAACGAGTCAGACCAATGTAGCAGTTACGGGCCGCACAGACAGTACTACCTATCCAGCTGAGATCGATGCATCACTACATGGAACGATATTGGCATTGCCACTGAGCGAAATTTTCAGTCAACCAACGGTCTTTAGCGATAGCTCAGCCTCGGCTTTACAAGGAGGAAATACATTTCTGCTCTGGCAAAGTGATAAAGGCTACGAAATGTATGATGCTGTCGCAAAGTTGCCAGTCAGTGTCTCCAAAGTACCCGCCGGAGCCACCTTTATGGCTGTCAATGGAGATACCTCCGTCTGGACAGGAAGTACCGACACAACCAATGATACCGCAACCTTCCGCATGTTTCGTTGGCCCATAAAAGGGTAAAGAAGGTCCACACCTGAAAAGGCGCTCCCGCCTCGGTGGGAGCGCCTTTTCAGGTGTGGACCTTCCCTTGGAAGTTAGCAGCCAAGGAGCTTGGCGATAAGCATCCGCTGCACCTCGCTCGTGCCCTCACCAATCTCATTCACCTTCACGCTACGCCAATAACGAGAGACGGGATACTCATCCATAAACCCATAGCCGCCGTGAATTTGTACCGCCTGATCAGCAGCACGTTTCGCCATTTCGGAAGCAAAGAGTTTCGCCATCGACGCTTCTCGTCTGTACGGCTTCCCTTCCATCTGCAACCAAGCAGCTTTATAGTACATCAAGCGGGCAAGTTCAATCTCCATATCCATATCAGCGAGCTTGAATTGGGTTGCTTGAAACTTACTGAGAGGTTTACCGAACTGTTTACGCTCTTTTGCGTATTTGAGAGATTCATCGAGGCAGGCCTGGGCTAACCCTACAGATAGCGCTGCGATGGCGATACGTCCAGAATCAAGAATCTGCATGAATTGTTTGAAACCATCGCCGCGTGCTCCCAGAATATTCTCCTGTGGTACCTCGCATTCTTCAAAAGAGAGCGGACGCGATCAATCGGGTCCCTACGACGAACTACAAAGATTGGCAGACTACCTAGACAGGTGTTGCATCGCTGAGATGCTCAATCACTCCATCGAGAAACGACAATGTGCGACCGAACTTCTCTTTTGCCATGTCACGGGCAGGTGCTGTGTTGAGCGACTGATAAAGATCAACAAACCGCTCTTCTACGTGTCGTAAGAGTGCGGCCAATGCCTCACCCGTCACAACCTTGTTGGGATAGCGTGCTCCAAACTCAACGAGTGAGGTGACGACAGCTAGACCACTGAGACGCCCTAGCTTATCTGCATCATAGAGAATGCGACCTTCTATGGATACATCCTCTTCTGCTACCGTTGCAAACGTATGGGTAGCAATGGCTTGCTCAACTTTTGTGATGCGTTCCTTGGGCATATTCAACTCACGCAAAAACTCAACAGCCATCTCCGCCGATTTAAGTTGATGATCTTGAAAACCATACAACACAGTGGAGAGATCATGTAGATATGCGGCCACAATCAGCGCATCATAATCGACGGTCAGCGCCCCATCTTCTTGTGCCTCTAATTCAAGTACCAGCATTTTGCAATTCGCAACTACAGCACTCACATAGCGAAAGCCCTCAGCCCCTAGCATATCTTCAGCATACTCGGCAGCAGCCTGTATCATCCCAGTTTCCATAATCTCTATCCTTATGCTCTTACTTGTTTTCTGCGCATAGTTGATGCAAGCTAACGTCATATGGTGGACGAGCAATGCCACACTCGGTAATGATAGCATTCACATACATATTGGGTGTTACGTCAAATGCGGGATTTGCTACATGCACACCAGTCGGCGCCACCTGCGTGCCACGCACACTCGTCACCTCTTCCGCAGCACGCTGTTCTATTGGTATCAGTTCACCAGAAGCTAGCGAGAGGTCAATGGTGGAACAGGGTGCAACAACATAGAACGGAATGCGATGAGCATGAGCCAGCACCGCAACACTATAGGTACCTATTTTGTTGGCAACATCTCCATTCGCTGCTACACGATCTGCTCCAACAAAAACGGCCTTAATGCCACCGTGGTGCATAAAGTGCCCCGCCATGCTATCCGTAATGAGCGTCAGAGGAATTCCTTCCTGCTGCAATTCCCAGGCAGTCAGACGCGCCCCTTGCAGGATAGGACGTGTCTCATCAACAAAGACATGCACTTGCTTGCCCTGCCGATGTGCAATATAGATAGGAGCCAGGGCCGTACCCAACCCAGCAGTAGCTAATGCACCTGCATTGCAATGTGTCAAAAGCGTTGCCCCATCCTCTATCAATGCCGCACCGTATTCTCCCATTTTGAGACACGCCGCAACGTCTTCAGCCGCTATGGTATGTGCCTCGTTCACCAACGCCTGCGCCACCTGTTGCGGCGAAACCTGCTCTCCCAGAGCACGGTCTGCACACCGTTGCATACGTTCGATGGCCCAGAATAGATTCACTGCTGTGGGACGCGTATGCCCAAGCATCATTCCAACAGCACTGAGGTGCTCGCGCATCTGTGTACTTGTCAATAGTGCGCTCCCCTGTGTACTATGAACCTGCACAAGACGATGAAGGGCGAGTGCCATACCCAAGGCCGCGCTCACACCAATCGCTGGCGCTCCTCGCACCTTGAGGGTGGCAATGGCGTCCGCAACCGCTTGTTCATGACGCAGTTCGAGATATACCACCTGCTGAGGGAGCAACGATTGATCGAGCATACATACTATTGCCCCTTGTGCATCTTCTTCCCACCAGACGGTGCGTACACGCTGTTGTAGGTCCTCCACGGGATCTCCTTATCATTATTACACGAAGATATATAGGTTATCAGGGCACCCGTAAAGGGATGCCTCTACAAAGACAACGGACCACCGTAGGAACCCTCGCATCTTTGTAGGGGCATCCCTTTACGAGTGCCCTGATAACCTATATGAAGGTGTCCTCGTGCCCAATAGTACTAACACACAAGGTAAAGATAGCTGTAACTCCACCAAAGTATGCTACCATAATAATCAATAGATGACGCATGTGCAAGTAGACATGACTACATGGCATGTTACTGAGAGCGTTGTTTGTCCGTTCCACTACACAGAAGGATAAAGCCTTTCCGAACACGCACGGATACACAGAGGGTGTGACCGCCGCAACTTGGAGATGCGTTGCCTGTGACTATCTTGAGGAACGGACAAGATAGTTACTGTAACCATCGAAGGGATTGTAGCGCATGGCCCGGGTGGAAACTAAAGAAAACACTTGGTCATTTGACCAGATTTACGACGAATACAAAACACCTATCTATAATTATGTGTATCACTTAGTAGGAGACCGTGAGCAGGCAGACGATCTGACACAAGATACCTTTCTAAAAGCGTTTCGTGCTCTGCCTAAGATGGATGCAAACTTAAAATTATCAGCATGGTTATACCGCATCGCAACAAACACAGCCTATGATGCATTGCGACGCAGGAAATTGATCGCATGGTTGCCCTGGCAAGACCTTGATCATGAACCAGCCGATGTTGAAAGTGCGGACCCACAGGAAATATATGGTACAACAGAGCTTGTGCGAGCTGCGCTTCGTCGTATGCCTCAACAATATAGAGCAGCACTACTTCTCTATACACAAGAAGGCTTTTCCTACAGTGAGATCGCTCACACATTAAACATTGCCGAGAGCGGAGTCAAGATGTACCTCTCTCGTGCCCGTCAATCATTTAGAGAGCATTACCGAGCCCTGGAACAGGGAGGAGGCACCCAATGAGTTGCGCTGATGTCGAGGACCTACTCAGTGCGTACCTTGACAATGCGCTTATGGCAGATGAACATAGTGCTGTTGTTGCCCATCTCCAAGGATGTGTGGCATGTAGCAATGTGCTCGCTGACTATCGAGAAATCGATCATATGTTGAAGCATTTGCCCCGTGTCATCCCTGGTCCAGCCTTGCGAGACAGAATATTTACCGCTCCAGAATATCTGGCATTAACCAGTACAACAGATACATTTGACAAAAAAGGGACGGTAAAAATACCTATTGCCCCAACCTTCCCACCACAATATCCTGCTAGCCAGAGCACACAGAGACCAGAGCGTCCTCAACTCATCGCCTTACCAGGAGGCCGTTCAGCGATGCGTAAAGATACTCCAACCATACCGCATCCCGCAACCTTACCGCCACCTCCACAGCGCAAGCATACTGCGTGGGGGCAACGTGTCATGCAGATCGCCATTGTTGCAACAGTGCTATTAACACTAGGTGTGACAGGATTTATTAGTTGGCATCTCTGGCTCCAACACTCACGTATCGCACAAGGAGCAGGAGGCATTACACCACCAACGAGCCTGCAAAACGGCCCACTACCAGCAGGAATGCGTTTTGTTTTTGCACGTGATGGTGCTCTATGGAGCGGTGCGACCGATGGTAGTACCCAGATAGTCCGCTTAACTCCCACAGGTGTGACAGTCGCCATGGGTTGGGCAGTACGTCCACCTCTCGCAGGACGCACTGCAGATGACCTGATCGCATATATCGATCTCCAACATGGCGCCGTGCATACCATACGTAGTGATGGACAAAGTGACACCATCATTCAACAGCCGCTTCTAAAAGCTGGTATACAGCCGACCTCAATGTGGGATACGGAAACAGGACAGACCATTCTTAACAGCCTAACATGGTCAAAAGATGGTAGCACCCTAGCTTTTATCGCCGATGAAAATGGGACAGGAGCATCTACGCTTTTCCTCTATACTCCAAACACCGCTCAAGCTCACCAAATAGCTTTACCAGTCAAAGGGGCAGTAGCCCATCCCGTCTGGTCTCCTGATGGTGTACGCATAGTTGTCACGTTTACCCATAGTGGCTCAACTGGCATTATCGATTACAATATCCAGAATCACGGTATATTGACGATTGCTGATGCCGTAAACACAGCACAATACTCAACTGATACGGTGCAAACATTGGCGTGGTCGCCGAATATAGAGATGCCCGCTCTCACCTGGAGCGTTGGTTCCACTGGACACACGCATAGCATTTGGACAAGGCGTATTGCCGCCCCCTCTGCACATCTCTTAGTAAGAGGGAACTATCTACAAACCACCTATAGTCAAACGGGTCATGACAGTATAGGCAGTTGGCTCTTTGTGACACCCACAGAAAACACCACGAGCAATGGAGGCGATCTACAACGTGTCGATCTTGACGAAAACACAGCCCTGCTGACACACGGAAAGCAAGTACATGATGCCCAATGGTCGCCGGACGGCACCTATATCGACTACTTTGACGCCCTTTCACCAGCACGAATGGGCACGCTCCATCAAATCAATACCTCAACAGGAATAGACAGAACCGTTGCAACCGATGTCGCAGTCGATCCAGCCCCAGTATGGTCAGCGGATAGTCAACATCTGCTCTACAGCACAGGTGTACACACCTTCTTTGCCAATGTGCAAACAACACAACCTACGCAACAACTGAAATTGCAAGGGCCAGCCTTAGCGTTCATCTGGTTCGCCACATCCTCCCAGCGGCTCGTCATCTCCATAGGTGATGGGCAAGACGGCACATACATCGTCGATATCCACAACCACACCACCACACAAATAGACAAAGAAGACTTCCAAGGGCCCATCTCTTGGACCGAAATCCCCTGACATACAATGACATATGAAGAATAAAGAATATTCACAGCATCTTCACAAAGTGTACCCACACCTTAACGGCATCTTCACACAAAATTCTTATAGTGATAGAGGTACTATTGTTACAGTCTAGCGTGAGGACAGTTATACATGGTGTATTTGGAGGAAGGGATAAATATGACGACAACACAAGTAATCTCAACCCACCGCAGGTCCCAGATTGGGCAGAACACAGATGAAATGATACGGCTCACAAAGCTGGAGACCTCTGCCATGTTTCGTGTACGCTCCACCGCCACAACGCAGGATACATCACTACGACTAGAACGTCGCGTACGCATGGTATTACTCCTTCTGGATGGCAGGCGCACCATCCACGACATAGCAAGACTGATTCACCGCACAGAACCAGAGGTTACAAGAAGCCTCATGTATCTTTTACACCATGGGTACGTCGAGTACATTGGAGGATTAGAAAGTTAAGACATCTCTATGGCGTCCTTTATTGTTTGGGAAGCAAAAAGACACGCTTTGACCACCCATAAAACAGAAAAAGTACTAACGGAATAGACTGGATGACAGGTAAGCAGTATAATACAGAATGCGAGGGCTAACGGGTTTGATGTAAATGCTGTTTACATATGGTGTACTCATGCGTTATAATACGTAAGCCTGGAATGGAGAGCGGGATGTATGTAGGCAAGCGTACCCACCTCGACGAGCTGCTTGTAGCATATATCTGAGATTTCCGTACAACCTTTTCCCCATGGGGTTAGTACGCGCACCTTCTAGAGCTGCGCGTTACCATAGGTGCGCGTGGTAAAGGGAGGACGAGCTGGCACCCCGTCCTCCCTTTACTTTTGATCAATGAGTAGGAAAGTAGCCAATGCGATTTAAGGTTCGGTCACTGGGGGCAAAACTGATATTTTTTGTGGCGCTGACGCTGCTCTTCTGTATGCTCTCGTTGCTACTGGCCTCCTGGCTTCTGCTGAACTTGTATGCAAAGCATGAAGCCAGAGATAATGCTTTCCAACGTATTCTCTACAATGTTAATCCACATGTGCAACACATCATTCTGTTAATCGTGGGTATGACTGTTTTTATCTTTGCCCTTGGGGTCGTCATTCTTGTGGTGATTACGCGCATATTTTTTATTCGCCCACTACGCCGATTACAAGCGCGTGTGCGCTCATTAGTCGCACAAGAAGCAGAGGCGCAACCGACGCCCCCAAGCGCTGATGAACTCAGTATGTTGTCACGCTCATTTAGTTTACTCTCCGAGTCGTTGGATAACGAAAGCCAAGCTATGACTGAGCAGATGAGTAACATTTTGATTATGAGCGATGCCTTTATCTCCACGCTAAACCTGGAACATCTGTTGGGAGAGATTGTTTCGCGCCTGGGCCGCATCATGCACTTCAAGAATGTCTCCCTCTTGCTCTATGGTCGCGAGATGCTCTCACCTTGGGCCGTGGCACAGTGGTCTGCGCCTACAAATGCTTCACAGATTGTCTCGCAACCAAACCAGCAACAGGGAGCCGTTACAGTACATGCCGACCCAGATGGTGATATCACGATGGCAGTCACAACAAAAATGCCCGCCTTATCAGGTGTGCGTCCACCCGGCTCAAGTGGAAAAAGTCATGCTATTCGATCAACCAAGCAAGGATCACCAAACACAGGTGACTCTGCTCTATATGGCATTCGTCGCCCCCGTATTCCACGCCCTGCATTACGTGACCTGGACGCGATTCTGGCACGCATGGTCATGCAGCGACAAAAAATTGCCTATGGGGAAGATATTGAAACGATTTATCGCGAACGAAATGAGCCGTGGTCACGCATGGCACTGGAAATGGGCTATCAGGCAGTTATTGCCGTTCCGATTATGCTACAAGATCAGGCTATTGGCGCATTTATACTCTTCAATGACAAACCCTATCAGGTTAGTAATCGCGACACATTTCTGCTGAGCACAGCAGCAATCCAGGCATCAATGTCCATTCAGAACGCGCTGCTATTCATGGAAATCAAAGACAAAAATGCGGCATTGGAACGCGCAAATCAACTCAAGTCGCAATTCCTTGCCAATGTCACTCATGAGTTACGCACACCGCTACACAGCATTATCAGCTATGGCTCCCTGATCGTCGATGGCTTCCTGGATGGTGAACTCACCAAAGAGCAAGAAGAACACATCCAGTTTATGGTAGACCGCGCCGAAGACCTTTCGCATCTCGTTGACGAGATGCTCGACCTCTCGAAGATCGAAGCCGACCGCATAGAGGTACACATTGAGCCAATGGATCTCGCACCAAGCCTGAAAGGGGTAATCAACCAACTCAAACACCTTGCTAATGATAAAGCATTAAGCTTGACATTAGAAGGTGATGCGGGCTTACCGATGGTCATGGCAGATAGTGATCGCATGCGCCAGATCGTTATAAATTCGGTCTCGAATGCCATCAAGTTCACAGAAAAAGGGAGCGTCACGATTGAATGTCGGCTCTTGCCCAAAGGTGACACCGTGCGTGTCTCTGTCCATGATAGCGGCATTGGCATTTCACCCTCGGCACTTGGCCTTATCTTTGAAGCATTTCGCCAAGCAGATGGCAGCACCACACGCCGTTTTGGTGGCACAGGCTTAGGCCTGACTATCGCGAAGAAACTGATCGAATTACAAGGAGGCGAAGTGACGGTAGAGAGCGTCGTAGGACAAGGCTCAACCTTTTCCTTTACTCTCCCTGTCATCACACCATCCAGGGGTCGCCTGTTAAGTTACAGAAAACAACAATCGGCATAAGGAAAAACAAGGAAAAACACATGACCACCATTCTCGTCATTGAAAACGAAGTCTCGAACCGCATCTTAATTGAGCGTGTGCTCTCCACACGTGGCTACCGCTGTCTCTCCGCCTCCCACGGGTACGAAGCACTCGACATCCTTGACCACGAAGAGGTTGACCTGATCTTGACAGACCTCTCTATGCCCGTCCTCGACGGCTATAAGACAACACAACTGATTCGTGCCCGCCCCAACATGCAAACAGTGCCAATTGTCGCTGTAACTGCCTTTGCCCTCAACGATGAGGGAGAAGCCGCCCAAAAAATTGGCTGTACAGAATATTTAACAAAGCCATTCAAACCACGTCAATTACTAGAGGTGGTCGATAGGTTGCTGCTACCGCAAAGATAGTACCCTATACGATGTTATCTACATATTGACCTCATGCGTCATAGTAAGTATATCATTCGATCAGTCAGTCTGAGCTTAGGGTTTTGCATGCAGTAGGGACGGGGTCCCCGCCCATCTTGCCACGCCGCCCCCGTCCCTACTGCATCATTACAAAAACAGTAGAAGTAGGAGTCGTAGTATGGACATTCAAGAAACAACACAGGCAATACAGAACATCACATGCGATGTTCTCATTGTTGGAGCTGCACGTGGGACAACAGAACAAGGTATACAACTTTCGACAGCAGCTAAGACGGTAGACGAGTTGCTACATGGATTGCTCACCGAGCGCAGCAATGACGGTGAGTTTAAGGGTAATCTTGGCGAGATACTCACATTGCATCCAATGGGGCAGATGGGTGCAAAACGTGTGCTCGTGGTAGGATTGGGCGCACAAAATTCGCTTACGACGCAATCTATCCGTAGGGCTAGCGCTATCACGGCACGTCATGCCCAGAGCACAGGCGCACATCAGGTAACGTTAGCAATACAGTGGTATAGCACTACTATTGACGATGTAGCAGTAATACAGGCCGAGATAGAAGGTGCCCTGCTTGGATGCTATGCGTTTAGAAAGTATCAGCAAGCTGAACAGAGCAACAACGGAAAAGGCGTCACACAATTACAGGTCTTTGCCCATAATACCAACAAAAGCACGCTCGAACAAGCTATCCAGCAAGGGCGCATCCTGGCAGAGGCTACCAATGCCGCACGCGATCTGGTCAACGAGCCACCCAATGTGCTGACACCAAGCGAGCTAGCCAATCGTGCCGTCGCGATGGCAAAACAGTTTGGGTTGGAATATGAAGTATTCGATAAGGCAAAAATCGAACAGCTCCAGATGGGTGGACTGCTTGGCGTCTCGCAGGGTAGCGCACAGCCCCCACAATTCATCGTCTTGCGCTATCGTGGTGGTGCAGCAACCGAAAAGGGCTTGGCCTTGGTCGGCAAGGGTATCACCTTTGATACTGGCGGCATCTCCATCAAGCCAGCCGCAGGTATGGACGAGATGAAAGGCGACATGGGCGGTGCAGCCGCAGTGATTGGTGCGATGCAAGCCATTGCTGCCCTCAAACCACACATCAACGTGACAGGAATCGTCCCTACCTGCGAGAATATGCCGAGTGGCACAGCCTATCGTCCTGGCGATATTCTGCGTATTATGAACGGCAAGACCATCGAGATCGTCAATACCGATGCCGAAGGTCGCCTTATCCTCGCAGACGCACTATCATATGCAGCAAAAGAAGGCTTCTCACCCATCATTGACCTTGCGACACTGACAGGCGGTATCGTCATCGCCTTAGGTAGCACCATGACAGGTGTCTTCTGCAACGATGAACAACTCACCAACGACATCATCGCAGCCGGTCAGGCCGCGGGCGAGAAATACTGGCCCATGCCGCTCGACGAAGAATATGGCGAGCGCATCAAGAGCGATATCGCCGACATCAAGCAAACTGGCGGACGCGAAGCCTCGTCGGTGACAGCCGCAAAGATTCTGGAGCACTTTGTTGGCAACGCAAAATGGGCACACCTGGATATCGCTGGCACCAGCTATGTAGACAGCAAGAAACCATATCAGGAGAAGGGTTCTACTGGTGTAGGTGTGCGCACACTAGCAGAGCTTGTGCTGAGGCTGGCTCAGTAGCTAGTGTGTTATGCCGAGAGAAAATGGTTGAGCCATGACTTGACCATTTTCTCTCGGCACGACACACTAGCTACTAGTTGTATCTCCGGTTGCCAGCGCTATTAGCTTACTGGGCCTACTGGCAACTTGATACCGGGGTTGACATAAGGGAGGATACCTGCAAATGCAAGGTACCATGCAAGGAGACTCGTAATGATGCCGAGATAACCACCGATTGAGAAGAAGGAAGCACCTCCGCCCAATGCTCCTACGATGAGTGCCAGTATAGTCAGGAGCAAGAAGGCAATAGTACTGATGAGGGCCACATTGGTCTTCAATACACAAATGAGTATTAGTACAGTGAAGATGCCCCACCCCACAAGGTAGAAGCCAAGAGCTGGCAGGAATACTCCTTCTTTGACTAGTGTAGCGAGAATACCGCTACCAGGCAAAAGGATAAAGCCAAAGGAGATCCAGAAGGTCGAATAGGAGGTAAAAACGGTACCAGTAAAGTTGTTACCAGCCCGAAACTCCAATATACCGGCCAGAAACATAGCAAGCCCACCATAGAAGAGGGCTAAAGCGATGACGATAGCATTTGCCCCATCTGCAAAGAAACCCGCGTTGATGCAGCTGAGGACAAAGAGAGATAGGGCGAATGCGAATAAACCAAGGGGAGTGGCGTTAACACCGGTTGCGGCGGCTGCAGCTTGTTCAGCTTCCGCTGTTGCTTGTGCCATAGAAGTTTCCACCTTTCGTAAGAGGACGCGCAACATATGTACCTAGCGGCACATATGAGGCTATACAATACCTAGCCTGTATGCATCTACTTGCTACAGGCGCTCATGCTTGCGAAATGGATAAGGCACGCTATCCACGATTCCATGTGGATAACATCAAGATCACCTTGAAGAGGTGATCAACGATCACTCTATAAGAGAGTGCGTCGCAGGTTGAAAATACTCTATCCTGTTCTTGTTCCCCCTTTCTACACACGTGAGAGTGCTTATCGATGCCACGATAGAGCCATGTCATATGTGTCTATACCCTAATTTACCACACAAAACACAAATATAACATGGAAAGTAAAAAATATTTAACCCTCGAAGACATTTTCTCCGAGGATGTCCCAGTATAAAGAGCATAAGTCTCAAAAAGATTGCCTACCCGTGCGCGAGACATAATCAATATCAGCATCCTCTATGGATGCTGGCTCATCTGGAGGGGCGGTGTATTTTCTTTCTTGTATCACAAAAAGAGCCGCCAGACCCGCGAGTACAGCAAAACCCGCACAAACAAAGAGGGCATATTGCAGACCCGCTGTAACTGCTACTTTGCTCACAACCTGCCCATGTTGCAGGAATGTAGCAGTACGAGCAGACGAAACCGCGACGACGATTGCTAGCACAAGCCCCGAACCAACCTGTTGCGTCGTATTGAACAATCCTGAAGCTAATCCCTGTTCATCGTCACTCACACCGGCAGTTGCGGCAATCACCATTGTTGCAAACGTAGGACCCATCCCAAGCGAAACAACCACGATACCCGGCAAGAGCGTTCCAAGGTAGTTTCCGTTAGCAACGATTTGCGTAAGTAGAAATAAACCCACAATTAGGACGAGTATTCCGCCCACCAAGAAGGGCTTCACCCCGACACGAACTACCAGTCGTGAGATCACATTGGAGACAATGAGAATAACTGCCGCCATAGGTAAGAAGGCCAGTCCTGTCTCGATTGCCGAGTAGCCGAGTACCTTCTGCATATACAGTGTGAGGACAAAAATCAGCGAGCCAAATGCGCTGGGTGCAAGCATACTAACAATATTAGCCCCAGTCACGTTACGTAAGCGAAAGATACCAAGCCGGATAAGTGGGTATGCTATGCGCGCCTCAATAATCACAAACACCGTGAGCAAGGCCACTGTGAGAGCAAGCAGGCTCAGTGTCTGGAGCGAGAGCCAGCCGATATCATTGCCTTGAGAGAGAGCATAGACCAACGCAATGAGTCCCACCGTTACAGTGAGCGCACCAAACACATCGACACGCCGTTGCTCAACCTGGGCACGGCTTTCGTGCAGTAAAAGTGGAGCAACGAGCGCCGCAGTAATCCCAATTGGTACATTCACGAACATAACCCACCTCCAACCAAGGCTAGCGGTGAGCACTCCACCCAAAATAGCGCCAGCAGCGAAGCCGAGAGAGGCTACAGCCCCCACAACACCAAACGCCTTGTTACGTGCGGAACCTTCGGTAAAGGTGGTTGTAATGAGAGACAGCGCTGTAGGAGCAACCAACGCGGCACCCAGTCCCTGCACAGCACGGGCAACGATCAACCAGATACCCGATGGTGCCAAACCACCAGCAAGTGAAGCAAGCGAGAAGAGCACAAGTCCCATGACAAAGAGGAGACGACGCCCATACAAATCAGCCATGCGGCCACCGAGCAGGAGAAAGCCACCTAACGTCAACGAATACGCACTCACGACCCACTGGAGATTCTGCGTCGAAAAGCCGATATCCTTCTGCATTGACGGCAGAGCGACATTTACAATTGAGAAATCAAGCACTACCATGAATTGTGCAACGCATAAGAGAGCGAGGGCAAGTCCTTGACGACGTGCCTCTTGTGGAGTGGAAGTCATTCTATCCTCTATGTCTATTAAGCGATAAAGCAGAGTTTACTATTCAATACTGTGCAACTGATGAAAAGACAAAAGAGTGTCCATTGACACCCTCATCCTTCTTGCCCAAAGTCTACCAGATTTTTAGAAGAGCTATCTTGCAACAACCATAGAAACATTCAGGCTACTCATTTTTATTCCTTTTTCGTTGCTCTTCTTCCTCCTCATTGAGAGACCCTAGATGACAGTGAACAATATATTAACACGCAAGATCACTAAGAAAGGAGATGTAGCACGTCACTTTCATACAACAAAGAAAGGGCAACATACTTCTCTTTCTGGGCATAAGTTTCTACCCTCAGGGTGTTATATTACATATAACAAGCAAACGAGATGGAGAGTATTCTTCAGGGAAGAAGTGGTTTTACTACGATGAGACAATTTTGGATTGCATTGATGCGATCAGTATTATTACGCTGCCCCAGGTGTGGCGAAGGCAAGTTGTTCCCACACTGGTACAGCTTCACAATGTATGACTACTGCCCGGTTTGTCACCTCATTTATGAGCGTGAAGAAGGCTTTTATACCGGTGCAATGGCTATTAACCTAATTTTCAGCGAACTTTTAGTAACGGTTTACATTCTGCCTGTCTCAGTATGGGCAGGCATAGAACCTCATGTGCCATTCATTCCACTGCTACTGCTGGGGTCCCCTTTGCCTGTACTTTTACCAGTGCTCTTCTTTCGTCACAGCCGAGGTTTATGGATTAACATGAATTTCTTATTCAGCCCTCACAGTCTAGAGCACAAAGAGCATGAAGAAGATAGATTTCAAGGCGATAGTTTACGCGCACGCGAGGCATAATTGCCCCGGCCAAGCTAATCTCCTGTCAGCAACGTCACATGTGAGGAACCGTCCACCAGCGCAAAGCCGTAGCGATTGGGGAAGGCTCGCGCAAACTCTTCCTGATGGGAGACAAGAATAATGCGCTGCAATTGATGCCTTAACGCGTTCAACGACTGTATCATGTCATCGCGCCCACTCTTGTCCAGGCTGCCGAAGCCCTCGTCAATAATCACAGACTCGACGTTACGTGACGCTTTACTGGAATAGCGACCAATGGCTAGTGCGAGACTCATGGCTATACGAAATTTTTGACTGCCACTCACCAGACTCACAGCTGTAGGCTGCCCACCCGTCTCATAGTTGTGTACAACTAAATCCAGCGCTTTTTCTGCTGCCGTTGCGTCACTCTCTCTGCGGAGTTCGAGCCGCATCGTACCATGCGATAAACCATCCAAAATGCCATTCGCAATCTCGACAATGGCTTGCTCGGCTTGACTGAGCAAATGTAATTGCAGATCATCTCGCCCTAACAAACCTGAGAGTTGATTATACAAGGAATACTGGCGCTCGGCGACCCGTTTCTGCTCTTGCAAAAGCCGCTGCTGTTCACGTTGCGCCTCTAACGTTGCTACAGTATCTCTGATAAGAGCGCGTTTTCTGTCGGCTCGCGTCCGCGTATCCTTTTTACTACTCAACTCCTGTTCTATCTCTCCGACAGATTGGTGTGCTACCACTGGATAAGCATCAATCTGCTCATTCAGCTTATCAATACGCTGCTCAAGCATAGTCTTGGTTTGGTCAGCATGCTCTAGTTGCTTATACTGCTGTTCATATGCTGCCAGTTCATCTCTTCTCAGCTTCAATTCCACCAGCCCATTCGCATCAAGCACCTTCACGCGCTCTTGCCACGCCTCTGGTAGGCTTAACAGCATAGAGTGCATGCTATGCTCAATTTCTTGCTGCACTCCCTTTTCAATTTCAAGGGCAGTTACTTCACTACTTGTACATACCTCCATGAGATGATTAACGCGTACCGCCAGTTCCTGCTGTTGCATCTCCAACTGCTGTCGATGTTCCTGTATCTCCTGATGGTTCCTGTTCGCCTCGTCATACACCTGTCGTATCTTCTCGCGTTGCTCTTGCAAAGATGCCTGCTGGGAATGCGCGTGCTCAGCAGTAATTGGTTGTCCACATAGCTCACAATATGTACTACCCTCAAAATTCGCAAGTCTGCGCCCAGCGTCCTCATACCTGAACTGCGCTATGGTTTTTTCTTGCAAGCACTGTTGCTCTCTCTCTCGTACATCGCCTAACTCGCGCAGTAGTCGCTCATGTGTGGCATTGTCGTTTTGCAACTGCGAATGCAATGAAGCACTATCAACAGCTTGTGCTATCCCAGCAATACGTTGTTGAAGTGCAATTTGAAATTGAGAAATATGTTGCGCTTTTTCGGCCAACCGTTGGCGCTGCTCGACAAGATCACTTACTTTCGGCACCACAACTTGAAGTTCCTGAAACTCAGTCTGGCGTTGCCTAATCTCGTTTTCTTGTGTCAGTAGTGTATACATATTCCGTAATGCCTGTTGTTGCTCTTCACGCTCCCGTATCAGCCGTTCCCTACTCCTGGCCTGTTCCAGCATCCGCGTGAGCTCCTCTACTTCGGCCTGGGTCGTTTTCCATTCCGCCTCTGCCTGCTTTAACAAAGCAAAGGTTGAGGTAACGTTTTCTTCATCAATAGCACTGATCGACGCAGCTTGTAACTGGTGCTCAAGCGTTTGCACCTGTGCTTTGAACTGCTTACGCTGCTGATCAGCCAGTTCGTGCAACTTCTGATAAGGTGATAAATCAATCAGCTCGGCTAAAACGGTATAGCGTTCCTTTGGCTGGGCATGTAGTAGTCGTTCGCTCTGTCCTTGCAATAGCAGAACAGAAGAGGTAAAAGCTTCGTAGTTCAGTCCAATCGTATGTTCTACCCAAGCTTTAAAGCCCTTATCATCCTCGGTACCTTTCAATAACTGCGCAGACCAATCATTACCATTACTGCGCGAGAGTCGGAAAGCCGCTCGCGTTGCACGGCCACGACGTTTACAGGTACGCACGATACGATATGCCTTGCCATCGACGAGAAAATCGAACTCTACCCGTAACTCGTCCTCATAATGATTAATCAGATCCTTCGCATCATTTTTTGTACCAGCACGATGATGCTCGTAGAGTGCATAAGTAATAGCGTCGAAGATAGCAGATTTCCCCACACCATTCGGTCCCGACAGAATCCATAACACCGAGTCATCGAAATGGAGTGTCTGCTCTTCCCTATAGCTCAAAAAGCCCGTGAGCGCTATACGCAGTGGAATCATCCCTCACCTCAACGTCTTTAACATTTCATCAAGCAGGGCCAGCACATCTCCCCGTTGTTGATTGCCCACCATACGTTGTTGCACATACGCTCTCACGGTGTTGGCAACATCTTGTTTCGGCCCTGCCAGCACCGATCCATCATCAAGGGCGACTTGCCTATCCATATCCAGTGGCACAATCTCACGTTTGTACCAACGCGGAAAAATGCGCTCTAATTCATGCACAATGCTCTCGCGGTCATCCACACCTGGAGTATATTCCAGGCGATACGAGACCAGTGCTTGCTGTGCATCCTTGTACATATGTTGCAAGCGGGGTATATCTGTCACTGGATCAGAAATGACTATATGATACATGGGAGTAGCTCGCAAGGGTAAACATTCAGGTTCGCTCACCAGACCGTTTGGACCGATATCAAGTAGCACCACACTTTTCTGCTCATCGCGCTCGCTTTCACCAAGCCGTTCGATACTACCAGCATAACGTATATGCGATGTATCAGACAATGCTTGCGGCTTGTGAATATGTCCAAGTGCAACATAGTCCCATGTTCCAGGAATCTCTTTCATATCAAAAATAATGTCTTCTCGTTTAGTGATGTGATACAAGTTATGGACCTGCTTACCGCGTACGTTCAGATGTGTTACCAATATATTCCTTGGATGTACTGCAAATGCGGTCTTCTCAAGGGCTTGCAGTCTGCGCAAAAATGCCTGATGGAGTAGCGCATTTCTCTCTTCCAGGTTCGTATAGTGTACCTGCTCACGCTTGAGATAGTAGGTCACGCTGGGATAGGGTAACAGCACAAACTGTACCTGTTGCTCAGCCTTGTCAGCAAGCAGAAGTGATGTTGGTCCAGAAGCTAAGTACATACGTCGCCCAGGGCGCGGTCCTTTTTGCCTCGCATCAATAGGCTCAGCGAGACCCAGTGCCAAACGAAGCAAGTCCAGAAGTGCATCGTTGTCATGGTTGCCACTAATAGCAACAATAGTCCCTCCACGCAACAAAAAGGGCTTGAAGATGCGGTTGACATCGCTCACCGCATCGCGTAGCTCTTCTAGGCGTGTATGCTGGCTAAATAGATCGCCCGCTACCAGCATCACATCAACATTATATGTCTCAAGACACGTGGCAATCTCTTCCAAACATGCAATAATATCAGGATGGCGCGATACACGTCCCAGCCTATCGTTGAGATGCCAATCAGCCGTATGCAATATGCGCATCATACATCCTTGCTGCTCAAATTTATGAGTATTGACACCACTCGTATGCAGATATTTTTCCATAGTAGAGTATCACTTTTTAGTATGTCTCTACTCACATTAACGAAACAATCTCTGGACCGTCTACAACACATGGTATCCAGACGTTCCCTATGGGAAGTTCTCAGCAGCAAGAGTATCAAGTACTATGACCAAGCGATCTGCCTGCTCCACGTTCCTGAAAGCGTCTCTCACCTCACGTGAGAGGGGGAGTGGGACGTCATAGCCGACCGTATACCCTCTCCATCGCTGAGCTGTCAGTAAGCTAGTTTCAGTCCCCTCAAGCGGGGCAGGAACAAACATGGTCAGCCGCCGCTCCCCTTGAGTACAAGGATACCCCTCAAATCTGAACGGGTCAAGTGGGTATGCACTAGGGACTACCGTCTGCGGGTTGGGGTCATTGGAGACAATCCAGAACGCGTCACGGTCCACCAACACGGGCATGGCACCTTTGCGTACCAAGTTCGCCAAGTGTGCGAAGAGCAGAGCCTGACTGCGACCACGAACTTGTACCCACCACTCTGGTCGTGCCCATCCGCCAGTTGCCTGCACCTCGCCGAGGATGGACACCCCCAGCTGGGCGAGCCGGGTGATGGTGCGCGTAGCGTTGGTTCGCGCCTGGACATGGCGGTAGCTGGACGGGTGAGTCTGTATGTGCTCAACTGCCCGCCATAAGGTGCTGGCCCAAGGCGTGAGCAGCGTTTGCGCTTCCGACCAGTAGGAGCCCTCCTGCACCTGCATGTGGTAGCCGAGGGCGCGACAGCACTTGACTTGGGGTGTACTCATCCACTCCGTATCTAGATTACCGGGAAGCTGTTTGCCATCGAAGAGAGAACCGGCTCGCTCAACCTGGACACGCCAAATGCCCGGACGCAGATCATCACAGGCACGCCCGTGAGAGGAATATTGTATGGACCCTGTTCCCAGGCGGACTCCCAGGCAAGCCTCTAGATTGTACGAGAGATGTGTAAACTTGTGCAGATAGCGTTGCTGTTGTTCCACCCGCGTCAATGGGCGCTTCCAGCTTAGCTCTCGAGTACACTCCCCAATCGGAATGGGAGTTCCATCAGGGCGAGATAACGCGTGCAGATCTCTTGTGGAGGAAGGGAGCGGTGACGTGGAGGACCCATTAGTTAGCTCGGTGAGCAATTGGTGGGCAACGATCTTGGGTGAGTCAAATAGGGGTCTTGCCAGCGTTTGGTCCAAATAGGTGACTGTGGCGAGCAGACTCCGGGCATCAGCAAAGACCCAATCCCATCCGGCATGCTCTGGAAAGATGAAGGTGAGGCGACTTTCGTGCTGACGCTCACTGCCCTTGGGCCACAGCAGGACACTAATGGGTCGGGTCGGCTCAGAAGGATGGGGGCGAACGACGACGACCCAGTGGGCGTTTGCCTGCTCCAACCAAGCGCACGTGAGAGTGCGTGAGCGAGTGGTGCTAGGCATAACCCAGACCTCGTTCACCCCAGCCTGCCGGACGTGTTCAAAGAGTTCTCCTGGCTCGTTTGCGCTCAGCGGAAGCAAGATCGAGCGCAGCCTGCGCTTTCCTTGAGCCGTGTCAAGCACAAGCAATTCGGTCTGGGTGAGCACGGCCCTGCCTGTTGATGGATTCGTGAGTGCATGGAGGTGTTCTCGATTGATCATAGTTGCCTTGTTCTGATGGACCCACCAGCTGAGTCCTTGCTACCCTACGTGTGTGCGACTTGAGTCGTTTCCACCCCACCTACTCACTGACCACACAACACAAGCGCTGCTCCTGTAGGGAGCTATTCTTGCCCGTGCGGACAAAAACGGCAATCCAGATCATGCCTGCACAACTGAGACCACCATAATGAACCAAGAATTGCTCTTCCATAAGAAATATGAATAACCCATTTCCTCACACTACATCAACAGCATCTCCCGGCTCCTTCATTGGTTGGAATGCGATGCCCTTGTTGGAGAAGTATTTTTCATAATTCTCATACCGTTGTTTCAGAAAAAAATCCTTGACGTAACCATCATGGACAGGAACGATCATCTCAGGTGCTATTATCTCAGTGAATTGAGCGACAGCCAACTCGGTGTTCCAGGGCGCCATGACTGGCAGAGCCAAAGCGCGTATTCCTTTCAGAGGCGCTAGTAAGGATGCAAAAGAATCGCCAGGGTTTAAGAATGCATCATTGATCACATACGCAGTATTTTGCGGAAGTGTAGGAGACAAAATCTTCTCGTGTGCGGCAGCCAGAGCACGAATAGTGAAATTCTTGGTCTGATAGTTTCCCTCTTCAAGCACTATCACTTCAATATTTTCCTTCGCAAGAGCAGTTTTCCCTTCAGCATTCGTCACCACCGTTGCTCTGCTCTGTGCCAAAATAGTCTTGAGAGCCGAGATATCCACATGATCTGGATGCTGATGGGTCAGAATTATCATCGACACATCTTTAAATGTTTCAGGGCGAACTTTCCCCTCGACAAAAGAAAAGACGCCAGGATCAAACAGGATTTTCTCTTCACCTTCTTCTACCAGAAGGCACGAATGAATATATTTGTAAACGCGCATATTTTTTCCTTTCAACCTCTGCTTTCTCAAGAATGTTTCATTACTGTTTATACGACACACAGCTTTATTTGATGACAAGTCTTTTCTCTTTCTTCAAGACCCCTTCATACGAAAGGATAGAGGACTAACACGTCTTTTGAAAGGGTTTTGTGACTGGACGCATCTAAACTAATAAGTGCTATAGAAGATGCTGCATTAGCTCTCTGATAGCACTGTGGGCGATAGTCACCACGAAACTACTCTATAAGAGTAATTGGCCGATGCCGCACGAAATGGGAAAGATAATCAATCAACACTCTTGCAAGACCTGCATATCTATTTTGCAATCGCAGCCTGAGCGGCTCCAGCTTGCTGTTCTGTGAAGAGTAAGTAGCCAAGCGAATGCAGCTCAGATATGATAGATGCTTATATGCCTATTTTTTAGATCACGTGAAATCTCATAGAAAAGTGAGGCAAATTGAAGAGATCTCATGAAGATCGGCTATATCTGCGTGTACAAGCACGAACAACATGAAGCCTGCTGGATAGATACCCTGAAAAAGGGCATCATATTTTCATTTGAAAAAACTTAGCACCTCAATACCAGATTTTACTATTGCATGTAAACAATATCTTGTCTATAGCCACAGGGAGTCTCAGCAGCACATTCGATCCAGGCATCGTCATATTTTGCGTAGATGGCAGTTAATCCACCACAACTACCACACTTTAGCGTTGACAACCTGGGAAGATGATGTGGTGCCTCATCCAATGTATGGCTCTGACCATTCGTTTGGCGTGCTGGACAGATGTAGAATGGTTTTTGATCCTTTCTTCGGTGCCTCAGTACTAATGACTGACCACAATCCTTACAAATGGAGCCTGTCTTTGGGAACTCATCGTGAGAAACCTCGATACGCGGCCCTTTCCGCACTGGTTTTCTCTCGACAACTTCCGTTTGATAAGATCGTTTGAGTTCCCTTACGCCTTCTGGAGCTACAACTCGCCCCATAATCTCTGATGTATCGATGTGAGAGAGGACGTTCAAACTGCCAATGTATAAGATAGCATCATCAATGAAGACCATCTTTTCGTGCGTACCCTTCTTTTTATGTATTTTGACCCCGATACCCTGAAGCTGTCGTTCAGCCTCCTGACTTAGCCTATTCGTTGAGGACGTGAACACGCTAATTTCGAGACCAACCTTGCGTTTCTCTTCCAGTAGTGGCATAAGTATATTCGTTCGTGTAGCTCCAATAAACGGGCTATAAATTACTATCTCTTTTCGAGCGTCGCTTATATCCTGTTGGAATCTTTCGTAGAATGTATCTTTATCGAGAAATTCGAGTTGATAATTCCCACTCGCTACTTGATATGCCAACTTGCCAGAGAGTGGCAACCTAAGAACGTCGGTAGACGGGATGGTACCTGAATTGCGGGCAGCCTCTACTACCTGTCTCAATATATCTTGCTTATCCAACTTTTGCAGAATGTACTGGTAGTTGGCAATAATGATAAGTTTATGCTGAGCACGTGTAATGGCAACATTGATGATCTTCATAGCTTCCGAGCCATGATAACCCCTGATGAAGTTTATGGGAAGTGTTGGCGACTCGACCGTGTCGAAGATGATGACCTCGGCCTCCAGACCTTGAAAGCGATGTACTGTTCCTACTCGCACGACATCTCTCAGGTCCGCATCTCTGACCAGTTTTTGCAATAATCGTGCCTGCTTAGAATAAGGTGTAATAAGACCAACACGATATTCACCTTCCTGTAACTCACGCTTTGGTAATGTTGCAAGAACCTGACGAGCCAGCTCTACAGAGCAAAGTGCATGATAGGCATTGATACGAGAACTTCCCCCCGGCTTAGTAGTTGCAGGAGTTGCTTCGCTCGTATCACATAAGAGCAATGGAGTTCCTGGCAATGGCTGCACATCTTTATAAAACGATATCCGCTGATCTTCCCGAACACGTTGACTATTTTTCAGTAAACCATTATACACATATTGTGTGGCAACATCCGCTATAGTAGGATGCATACGCGATTGCTCTTGTAAGATAACACTGCTATCCTTACCCTGATGGGCTGCTTGTAGATCAATTCCACACAATTCGAAAAGACTTTTCCCTAGCCAGTAATTTGCCGCGTCTGTCTCTGCTTCCTTAATTGGTGAAAGTTGTTGCGGGTCGCCGATGACAACAACGGATTGGTCAGCATGAGAAGCGGCGATATAGACCGAGGGTAGCGAGGCCATTGATACCTCGTCCATAATGATCACATCGAAGCGGCGTGAGTTAATAAGTGGATTGATATATGTCTTGGTAAGTGTAGTAGCAATCACGCGTGCATCAGCGACAATCTGCTTTTCAATGTTAGCAAGCTGCGCGTCAAGAGCAGAAATCTGTTGCCGTATATCTTCTATTTGCCCTTTCAGTGTGTGTAATTGCTGCTCAAGATGTTGAACAGGAACGCCCATTTGGGTCAAACTTTGCTCGATTTGAGTAAGCGTTGCCTGAATTAGCTTAACCTGATGAGCCTCTGCAGTTGGAATAGTGCGTTGTCTCTCAAGTGATGTCAGTGCTGTATCCCATTGCGCTAGCTGAGACTCAGCAGTAGACCGTTGTAGATAGAGACCCTCCATCTGCTTTTGCAACGTGGCGAGGGACTGTTCGCAGGACCAACGTTTTTGTTGCCAGTTGGCATGTTCCTGCGCTAATATCTTCGGTGAAGGGATACCCTTAAAGAGACGAAATAGTGTATTAGTTTTTTGCGCTTCGACCAACCATTGCTCTAGCACACGGGTGCCCGTCATTTTTTTGCGAGGAAGGGTTTGCGCCATGGGTGGGAG
>JRHI01000546.1_pt1 | contig 39772 bp, 47 predicted proteins | sample 215371 | NCBI WGS metagenome assembly JRHI01 (sample SAMN02929681, study PRJNA255918) | sediment metagenome | biome: cave system; feature: Ice Cave; material: Sediment; isolation source: sediment from deep within a dark volcanic ice cave with no known source of... ... | reverse complement strand
CAGGACAAGCCCGAGCGCATGTACGAGCTCGCGGGCCTGTCGGCCGACGGTATCGTCGCGACCGTGCTCGGGGCGCTTGGCCGCGAAACGCTCACGCCCCAGGCCCGCGCTTGATTCCGCTGTTCCCTCTCCCCGCTGGGGAGAGGGTCAGGGTGAGGGGCAGCACCAAGTGCTACCTGCGCCGCTCAAGCTAAGCGAAGATCGAATCCAAGAGGGGACGCTAGCCGCCGCTCCGGCTACTCCACGGTGATGGTAACAGGATCCGACTGCACCGGCGGCTCGTGCGGAATGTGGTTCTTGTCTGCGAACACGTCCTGGAGCGTGTGCTTGCCGGGCGATAGCTCGATCTGCGCCTCCGTCTGCGCCCTGCCGTAGTGGATGTGGTTGGCGTCCGCCGGGATCGGCGCGTTGTAGTCCTCGAGCGTGGTGTCGATCAGCAGATGGTGATGCCCGCTGTTGGGCTTGTCCGTCCCGGCCGGCACGACCTCCATGCCTTCCACGCCGAACTTCACCGTGATCGGGTTCTTCACGGTCGCGCCGTTCTTGGGCTCGATTAGAAACACCTTGGCGCCGGGCGGCGATGGGGTGCGGCCGCTCGCATCTGCCGCCGCAGCCGGGTGGTCGGCGTGCTCCTTGGAGGCCGGCTGCCCGTTGTCGCCGCAGGCGGCGAGCGACAGGACGAGAAGCGTGGCGGCGATCGCGCATTTCATGTGGGCCTCCGGGGAAAATGGGGATTGGGGTTTTGAGTGGCGGCGGCAGAATAGCGTAAACTCGTCCGCATGCGAAACCGGTTGGACATCGTCCTCGTCGAACGCGGCCTCGCCCCGAGCCGCTCGCGGGCGCGCGACCTGATCAAGGGCGGCAAGGTGCTGGTCGACGGCGAGGTGTGCATGAAGGCCGGCGCCGAGGTCGACGAGGACGAGGCGCTGAGCTTGCGCGGAGCCGGGCCGCCGGCCGTCTCGCGCGGAGGCGCCAAGCTCGCGTCCGCGCTCGCGAGCTTCGAGTTCGATCCCGCGGGCCTGGTGGCGCTCGACGTGGGCGCTTCCACTGGCGGCTTCACCGAGGTTCTGCTCACGCGCGGCGCAGCCAAGGTCTACGCCGTAGATGTCGGACACGGGCAGTTGCACGCGAGCCTGCGTGACAATCCTCGCGTCGTCTCCTTCGAGGGCTGCGACGCGCGCGCGCTCACACGGGCCCTGATTCCGGAGCCGGTCGCCGCCATCGTCGCCGACGTGAGCTTCATCTCGCTGACCAAAGCGCTCCTTCCCGCGCTAGGCCTCGCCGCGCCGGGCGCCTGGCTCGTCGCGCTCATCAAGCCGCAGTTCGAGGTGGGCCGCGGCGGTGTCGGCAAGGGCGGCATCGTGCGCGAGGCGGCGGCGCGGCAGCAGGCCGTCGACAGCGTCACCGCGTGGATCAGCGCACAAGACGGCTGGCGCATTGCCGGCGTGGTGCCATCTCCGATAAAAGGCGGGTCGGGAAACGAGGAATATCTGCTCGGCGCGCGCTGCGATGGGTGACACTCAGGCTTTGGACATCGCGCGCCTCGGCGCCCAGGGCGACGGCGTGGCGGACACGCCGGCGGGGCCTGTGTTCGTGCCCTACGTGCTGGCGGGCGAGCGCGTACAGGCGGACGTGCGCGGCGAGCGAGGGCGCCTTGTCGCGGTGCTCAACCCCAGCCCCAACCGCATCGCTCCCATCTGCCGCCACTTCACGCACTGCGGCGGGTGCGCGCTGCAACACGTGGAGCGCGGCCCCTATCTCGCCTGGAAGCGTGATGTCGTTTCGACGGCATTTGGCGCGCGGGGCATCCTGGCGCCGGTCGGACACGTGGTGACGGTTGGTCTCGGCGCCCGCCGGCGCGCGACGTTCTCGGCGCGGCGTACGGGGCGCGGCGTGGTGCTCGGGTTCTTCGAGGCGCGGGGGAACGAGATCGCCGACCTGCAGGAGTGTCCGGTCACGGCGTCCGCGATCGTGCGTGCGCTACCCGGATTGAAGCGCCTTATCGAGCCGCTGGTGACGCAGAAATTACCCGTGCGGCTCACTGTGACGCTTGCCGCGAACGGTCTCGACGTGGCGCTCGATGACGTCCCCGGCAATCCGTCGCCCGAGGTGCGCGAACGCGTAGCGCGCGAGGCGGCTGCCGCGAAACTCGCGCGCGTCACGATTGCGGGCGACACGCTCTACCAGAGCACGATCCCGGCTGTTCGCTTCGGCGACGCCAACGTGGTTCTGCCGGTGCGCGCGTTCCTGCAGGCAGCACCAGCGGCGGAGGCCGAGATGGTGCGCCTGGTGACGGCGGCGGTTGGCCCGGCGAAGCGTGTCGCCGATCTATTTTGCGGGCTCGGCACCTTCACCTTCCCGCTGGCGAAGCGATCAGCCGTTCTCGCCGTCGATGGGGACAAGCAGGCAATCGAAGCGTTGGCAAACGCCGCCAAGCGCACACCGGGCTTGAAACCGATCGAGACCAAGTCGCGTGACCTCTTCCGCGAGCCGCTGTCAGGCAAGGAGCTCGACGGTTTCGATGCGGTCGTGTTCGATCCGCCGCGCGCGGGTGCGGCCGCACAGGCTTCCGCGCTCGCCGCGTCCAAGGTTCAGACGGTTGTCGCCGTCTCCTGCAACCCGGCGACGCTCGCGCGCGACGCCCGCATCCTGATCGACGGCGGCTTCACGCTCGAGGCGGTGACGCCGATCGACCAGTTTCTGTTCTCCCCGCACATCGAGGCCGTCGCGGTCTTTCGGCGCTAGGCATCGCGAAGCTTTGCTACAAATTGCTCGCATACTTTCATGTGAGGTTAGCCGCCAGCGCTCAGGCGCCGGCTCACGGTCCGGAGAGCAGGCAGTCGACGTAGGCCGGCACGATCTGCGTCGCGGGGCCGTGGATCGCCTCGTGGAACAGGTTTGCCCCATCCGAGGGCTCGAGATTGAGTTCCACCGTATGCGCGCCGTTCTCCCGCGTCGCCGCGACGAAACCCGCTGCCGGGTAGACGTTGCCGCTGGTGCCGATCGAAAGGAACAGATCGGCTCCGATGAGAGCGTCGTAAATGCGCTCCATCTCGTAGGGCATCTCGCCGAACCAGACGACGTCGGGGCGCATGCTGCCTTTCTCCTGGCAGCCGGGGCATTGCGTCTCCAAGCCCAGGTCGTCGCGCCAGGCATGCCGCGCGCCGCAAAGCGCACACAGTGCCTTCAACAGCTTCCCATGCATGTGGATTGGGTTGCGCGAGCCCGCGGCCTCGTGCAGGTGGTCGATGTTCTGCGTGATGACGGTGACTGAGCCATTGTGCTCGCGCTCCAGTCGCGCGAGGGCAAAGTGTGCGGCGTTCGAGGTCACGCTGGCGAGCCCGCGCCGCCGCTGATTGTAGAAATCGTGCACGAGTTGCGGGTTGGCGCGGAAGCCCTCGGGCGTTGCCACTTCGCGATAGTCGTACTTTGCCCAGATGCCGTCCCTGTCGCGGAAGGTCGCGAGGCCGGACTCGGCAGAGAGGCCGGCGCCTGTAAGGATGACGATGTGCCGGAAGTCTGTCATCGTCGAGCGATAGCCGCCGCCATGGGCGAGCGCAACGCGAGGGACACATGAAGACGCTGCTGAGCTGGAGCACGGGCAAGGATTCGGCATGGTCGCTCTATGTGCTGCGCCAGACGCCGGGGATCGAGGTCGCAGGCCTGTTCACCACCGTCAATGCCGCCTTCGACCGCGTCGCCATGCATGCAGTGCGGCGGGCGCTATTGGAGGCGCAGGCGGCAGCCGCCGGGCTGCCCCTGCATGTCATAGAGATCCCGTGGCCGTGCCCCAACGAGGCCTACGAGGCAAGCATGGGCGCGTTTGTGGCGGAGCAGACGGCGCGCGGTGTCGAGGCTATGGCCTTCGGCGATCTGTTCCTGGAGGATATCCGTGCCTATCGAGAGGCGAAGCTCGCGGGCTCGGGCATCGCGCCGCTGTTTCCGCTCTGGGGGCGCGATACCGCTGCGCTCGCCGAGGAGATGATCGCGGGCGGTCTCAAGGCGCACCTGACCTGCGTCGATCCCAAGAAGCTGCCGGCGCACTTCGCCGGCCGCGCCTTTGACCGCGCGCTCCTTGCCGAGTTGCCGGCCGGAGTCGACCCCTGCGGGGAGAACGGCGAGTTTCACACGTGCGTTTCGGCGGGGCCGATGTTTGCGCATGCCATCGACGTGCGGGCCGGCGTGATCGAGACGCGCGACGGCTTCGTCTTCGCCGACCTGCTTCCAGCCGCGGCCTAGAGCAGCTTGCCCATGGCGACCGCAGTATCGAGCATGCGGTTGGAGAAGCCCCACTCGTTGTCGTACCAGGCGAGAACGCGCCCCAGGCGCCCGTCGACGAGCTGCGTCTGCGTCGAATCGAAGTTCGCCGAGTACGCCGAGTGATTGAAGTCGATCGAGACGAGCTCCTCGGTGACATAGCCGAGGATGCCCTTTAGCTGCTGGGCGGCCGCATGCTCCATCGCTTTGTTGATCTCGGCGACAGTCGTCTCGCGCCCGGGGATGAACTTCAAGTCGATGACGGAGACATTGGGGGTCGGCACGCGGATGGACGTGCCGTCGAGCTTGCCCTTGAGCTCCGGCAGTACGAGGCCCACAGCCGTCGCCGCTCCGGTCGAAGTCGGGATCATCGACAACGCGGCCGCGCGCGCGCGGCGCATGTCCTTGTGCGCCTGGTCGAGGATGCGCTGGTCGTTCGTGTAGGCATGAATGGTCGTCATGTAGCCCGACTGGATGCCGACGAGGTCGTTCAGCACCTTGGCGACGGGAGCCAGGCAGTTCGTCGTGCACGAGGCGTTGGAGACGACCGTGTGCTCGGGCTTGAGCTTCTCGTGGTTGACACCATAGACGACGGTCAGGTCGGCGCCCTTCGACGGGGCCGAGACCAGCACGCGCTTGGCGCCGGCGTCGAGATGCACCTTGGCCTTCTCCTTGTCGGTGAAGATGCCCGTGCATTCCATGACGATGTCGACACCCAGGTCCTTCCACGGCAGTTTGGAAGGATCCTTCTCGGCCAGCACCTTGATCGGCGCGCCGAGACCGACGTCGATCGAGCTGCCGTCGACCTTGACCTCGCCCGGAAACACACCGTGCACGCTGTCATATTTGAACAGGTGTGCGTTATCCTTGGCGGGAACGAGGTCGTTGATGGCGACGAACTCGAGGTCGCGGCGATTGGCCTCGGCGGCGGCGCGCAGCACGTTCCTGCCGATGCGGCCAAATCCCGAGATCGCGACCTTCAGAGCCATCTTCGCCTCCTCAAGGCTTGTCGTTTTTCTTCACACATGCGCGCGCAGAGTGCAGGCATGCAAAATTGCGGGGCCATTAACTGGACGGGTGCCCGTTGTCTGTCAATGCGGCATGGCTCGCGGCACCGGTCCTCGTCATTGAGAAGGCACGATTTGAGAATTCTGTTGGGCGCTGCGGCCTTTGCGGGCTCGTTTGTTGACGGCCGCGAGCGCAGACACCTAAGTTGAGGCAACGCAGCCGTGCAGCGCCGAGGGCTTTGGCGCGCGCCGGAGGGCAATGAAATGGCTGAGCGGGTTACGCGGAAGGGCAAGCGCCCTGCGGCGCGGCGGGCGGCGGTTCCGACTTTCGATTCGGCCGACCGGCAGGGGCAGCGCATCAAGTCGCTGGAGCGCGAGTGTGAGCGCCTGAAAGCGCAGCTTTCCGAAGCAAATGAGTGCATTGCGGCACTCGAGCAGCGCCGAGCGGAAGCGGTCACCCGCATTGATTGGGTGCTAGACTCGCTGCATAACGTGCTCGAAAACGGCTCCTGAAGTCTCAAAATCGCAAGGATCTTCGCGCGGCACAGGCTGGAAAGCCGATGGGGCAGGTCGCAGTTACCCTGAACGGACGCTCGTACCGCTTCGACTGCGGCGACGGCGAGGAGGCGCGGCTCGCCGAGCTCGCAGCCTTCGTCAAGGGTCGCGTCGAAGAGATCGGCCGCCAGTTCGGCAACGCGGGCGATGAGCGCATTCTGCTGATGGCGGCGCTCCTCATTGCCGACGAGCTGTGGGATGCGCGCGTGGCTCTTGCCGAAAAGGTAGTCGCGACCAACGAGCCGGCCAACGATGCCGCCAAAGAGCCAAGCCAGCCGGCCAACCAACCCGTTCGCGAAGCCGCGGCCGAGCGCCGCGAGCAGGAGGCGATCCGCGCCGAGCACAGGCGCCGGGTCACAGCCCCGGTCGAGGGGTGAGCGCCGCCCGTCCGGGGCGCGCGGAATGTCCCTGAATTAGCCGGCCTTGCCGCTGGCCGCACGGGTCGCCGCCGCCCTTTCGAGCGCACGCTTGCGCGCTAATCCACGCTCTCGATCGGGCACGTGGATGAGCCCTGCAATCTGACGCAAAAGCATGTCCTCGTGGGGATCGAGGACGCCGTCCGCATAGGCGACCTCCCACAGCATCTCGATGATCCCAACCCGCTGCTCCATGCTCAAGCGTTTGGTGATTTCGCGCGTGAAGGGAAAGTATTGAGCCGTGTCCCGCACCTTTTGCTCTGCCGCCTCGATGAGCTTGCTCACTGCTTCGGGCGTAAGGTCAAACCGCTCGGCGAGCAGTCGCTCGATGGTGGACCGCTCGGCGGCGTCGAAGTGCTCGTCCATGCGCGCTGCCTCGATCAGCAGCGCGGCGACGGCGAGCTCTAGCTCGTCGGGCTTCGGCGCTGCCGCTGGCGTCTCCATCGCGGCCAGAAAATTCAAGAGGCGTTCGATCATGCCGTCTCCGGGGGCAAACGCGAGATAGGGACCGAAGTCCCCACATGTCGCTTCCCCATTCGCGGTGCATCGGGGTTTGTCAAGTGGGACTAAGCTACCGAAAGCATCTGGAAATTTCGCCACCATCGTCTACATTCGTTGTGCTGCGGGGCGCGTTAGAAGCACATATGTTCCCCGGGGCCTATAAGATCCGCATGGGAGCTGTCCCTGGCCGAGACCGTGGTCTCGGACAAACGGCGCCCACCTACTTCTCGTAGGGACCAACGCGGGATCATCCGCTTCGACGGCCTCCGCGGCATTTTTCACGTCTTTCAATGAGTGCGGACGAAAAACGGGCAGAAAGAACCCGGGCACTCGCCCGCCGCGCCGCGGCCTTCGCGCTGCACGGTAAGGGCGCCGGGCTGCAGCTCGCCGAGCATGGTCTCGGCTTTATAGAGCTTGCGGCGGGGTCGATCGTCTCCGGCTTCTCGGCGATCAAGGATGAGATCGACACCGGCCCACTGCTCGCGCGTCTTGCCGATCAAGGTTACCGGCTGGCGCTGCCGGTGATGCGGGGAAAGGGCAAGCCGCTCCTGTTCCGGGCCTGGGCGCCCGGCGACGAGATGGGAGCGGCCACCTGGGGCATCGCCGAGCCGCTTCCGGCGCGCCCCGTGCTCGAGCCGGACGTCGTGCTGGTGCCGCTGTTGGCCTTCGACAGCCACGGCCATCGGCTGGGCTACGGTGGAGGATTCTACGACCGCACGCTCGCGGCGCTGCGAGGGAAAAAGCCGATCATCGCCGTTGGCATCGCCTACGATGAGCTGGAGGTCGACGCCGTCCCCCATCTCGACTATGACCAGCGGATTGACTGGGTGCTGACGCCGTCGGGCCCGTTGCGCTGCTCTGGACCCTAAATGCGTCTGCTCTTTCTCGGCGATATCGTCGGTCGCCCCGGCCGTCAGGCGGTCATCGAGGCGCTGCCTGGCCTGCGCCGCCGCTATGCGCTCGACTTTGTCGCTATCAACGGCGAGAACGCGGCCGGGGGTTTCGGCATCACCGAGCCCATCCTCGAGGAGATCTTGGAGGCCGGCGCCGACGTGGTGACGCTCGGCAACCATGCCTTCGACCAGAAGGAGGCGCTCGTATTCATCGAGCGCCAGCCCCGACTCCTGCGCCCCATCAACTATCCGCCGGGCACGCCCGGCCGCGGCGCGGGGATATTCAAGACGCAAGCCGGTGCGGACGTGCTGGTCGTCAACGCCATGGGCCGCATCTTCATGCCCGAACTCGACGATCCGTTCCGCGCGGTCGACGCCGAGCTCACCGCCTGCAAGCTCAAGCAGGGCGCCGACGCCATCCTCATCGACTTCCACGCCGAGGCGACGAGCGAGAAGCAGGCGCTCGGCTATTTCATCGACGGGCGCGCGTCCGTCGTCGTCGGCACCCACACGCACGCGCCAACGGCGGATCACCGCGTGCTGCCGAACGGCACCGCCTTCGTGTCCGACATCGGCATGTGCGGGGACTACAACTCCGTGCTCGGCATGGATATCGAGGAGCCGATCAGCCGCTTTCTGACCAAGATCCCGCGCCAGCGCTTCGAGCCGGCGACAGGCCCCGGCACGCTGTCTGGCCTCGCGGTCGAGATCGACGATAAGACGGGCTTGGCGCGCGCGTGCTCCGCGTTCCGCCTTGGCCCCAACCTGGAGCCGGCCGAGCCCGCATTCTGGGCCGAGTAGCCGGCGCTCGTTCACGGCGGGTGCCGACCTACCTCTCCCAGGGGGAGAGGCCGGCTGGACGTGCAAAGCACGACAGTCGGGTGAGGGGCGTGCGCATCGTCGAGGTCGTAACCCCTCACCCGTTCGCTCGTCTTACGCCGAGCTCACGACCTCTCCCTATGGGAGAGGTGAACTAGCCGCGAGCTGATGTGGGATTGCGCAATTGGAGCGCCCTTGACCCTGGGGGCCGCTCTCGCGCAATAAAGCGCGGGCTTTCAACACGCGCAGAGCAGACCATGGCCGGCCATTCCCAATACAAGAACATCATGCACCGCAAAGGCCGCCAGGATGCGGCCAAGGCGAAGCTCTTCTCCAAGCTTGCGCGCGAGATCACGGTCTCGGCCAAGCACGGCACGCCCGACCCGGAAATGAACCCGCGCCTGCGGCTCGCCATCCAGGCAGCGCGCGCGGAGAACATGCCCAAGGACAACATCGAGCGGGCGATCAAGAAGGCGCTGGGCGGCGATGCCGACACCTATGAGGCGATCCGCTACGAGGGCTATGGCCCGGGCGGGGTCGCCGTCATCGCGGAAGCGCTGACCGACAACCGCAACCGTACGGGCGGCGCCGTGCGCGCCGTGTTCACCAAGTACGGCGGCAACCTCGGGGCCACGGGCTCAGTCGCTCACATGTTCGCGCACGTCGGCGAGATCACCTATCCGGCGAGTGCCGGCTCGGCGGATGCGATGGTCGAGGCCGCGATCGAGGCCGGCGCCGACGACGTGACCTCGGATGCCAGCGGCCACGTGATCGTGTGCGCGTTCGACAGCCTCGGCACGGTCGCCGCAGCGCTGGAGGAGAAGCTCGGCGAAGCGCGCAGCGTCAAGGCGGCGTGGAAGCCGAACCTGACGACGCAGGTCGACGAGGAGAAGGCCGAGTCGATCATGAAGATGCTCGCGGCCCTCGACGACGACGAGGACGTGCAGAACGTGTTCGCCAACTTCGAGGTGTCCGAAGAGGTGCTGAAGAAGCTCACCGCGGCTTGAGCCGACGGTTCAGTCGCGCGTGCGCAGGATGTCGCGGCCCGCGAGCAGCGCCTGCACCAGCTCGACGTTGCCGTTCCCACACAGCATCTCGCCCCGCGAATCGAAGAATTCATCCTTGAACTCGGGCCGGATCTCGCTCGCCCAATCGCTGTCGGGGAGCTCCGCGATGGCGTTGGCTGCCTCTTTGAAGCCGGCCGCCTTCACGTCGCGGCCGACGATGGTGGTGTGGTCGTCGATGATGAGATACTTGGCGACGACGTCGCCCGAAATCTCCATGTAGCCGTGGTTGTAGGTCGAGACGACCACGCCGTCGGCCGTGAGGCTGCGGCGCACGCGTATGTCGGCACAGCCGGCGACGAGATTGCGGCACTTCAAACTGCGGCCGACGGCGAGGAAGGGTGCCGTGGTGTCGATCTCCCAGTTGAAGATCGTGCCGGTGACCGTCAGGTCCTGTTTGGCGAAAATACCGGCAACGTTGTCCTTGTAGTAAAGCGCATCGAGGTAGATATCGCCCTCGATGGTGGCGCTCTTTTCGTAATAGCGGACCTTGCGATCGTCCTCCCCGTGCTGTTTGAAGACGTGGTTGCCGAAATGCGCCGCGAGATCGAGCCGCTCCACTGCTTCGGCGAACGGCATCAGGGTGAAAACCGAACCTGCCACGGTACCCCCGCAACTGTTCGCGCGATCTGCCTAGCGCTTACACACCTAGCAGCACTCAACCTCAATCGTGCGACGGTACGATGTCAGGCGCGGGCGTCGGCTCGCTGCGCCTCACGCTCGGGCACAGCCGTGGCCGCGGTTGGCATACGATCGCGCAGGGCGCGTTCGGGGGCCAGCTCCATCATGACCGCGCGGAACACGGGCGGCGCATAGAGCAGCGTGCGGTGGCCGAGGCCGTACGCCATGAGCCGCGCCGAAGGGCACGTGCGCGCGATCTCCTCGGCGCTGTGGAACGGCACCTCGCGGTCGTCGCGGCCGTGCATGACGAGCGTTGGCGCGCCGACCTTGCGCAGGAGCGCGGAGGACGAGAACGTCGCCACCGGGCGATGCCCGACGCGCTCAAGGTGGCGCTCGTACATGCGCAGTGCCCCCTCGCTCAAGCCGAGGCCGCGGCCAAAATTGCGGGTGACGTCGGAGAGCCGGTCGGGGCAGGCGAGTAGGACGAAGCGCTCGATCGGGGTGGCGCGCGGCATCGGCGGTCCGCCCTCGGCGACGAGGAGGGAGACGAAGCCGCCGAACGAATGCGCGACGACCGCGTGGATCGGTCCGTAATGCTGGCACACGCCGTAGAGCGCGCGCGCACACTCGGCGAGGTTGGTGCGGCGCCCGGAGCTAAACCCGTGCGCGGGGAAGTCGAACGCCACGACGCGAAGCCCCGAGCGGCGGAGGGGCTCGATGAACGCCGTCATGAAGGCGGCTTCGCTGGTCCAGCCGTGCACCAGCAATACGGTGCCGCGGCTGTCCCCGTCCGGCTCGAACACGTATGCCTGCAACTGGCCCACGGGCGTCTGCACCTGCTCCCAGCGGGCGTGGCGCAGGTGGAAGCGCGCGCGCTCAGTCAGCACGTGGTGATCGTGGGATCGGTGCTGCGACAGCTCCGGCGTGCAGAAGATGCGGAAAGCCAAGTCGCCCGCGAGCCCATCGGGCAGGCCGACGAGCTTAAGATCGGCGCTGACCTTGGGGCAGCGGACCGAACTTGAGCGTTTGTCTCGTCCGTTTTTGTTCATGCGCATGTAAGGCGTGCCAAACGCGCGCAGCTGTCGACGGATTGCGATCGTGCCAGGCTGCGCAAATTGCTGCGGTTGAGGAGTATGTCAAAACCCTAAATACCCCGTGAAAATAGGCCGGTGTCGCTGAGCCTTCAATATGCGCTTTTGCCGGCCAGGCGCGCGGATTTCGCAGTCCTCAGCAAGCAGCGGAATTCATTTCCATTTTATGGAGCAGCCGACGGAGGGTGCCTGATCGGTGGGCACCTTGCCACCCTTGGCGACGGCCTCCATGGCGACGAGCAGCTCGCGCTTGGCGCCCTTCTTCGGCGGGTCGGTACGGCCCTCATCGAGCCGGCCGCGATAGACGAGCTCGAGCTTGTCGTTGAAGCCGAAGTAGTCCGGCGTGCACACGGCGCCGTAGGCGCGCGCGACCTTTTGCGTCTCGTCGTGCAGGTAGGGGAAGGGGAAGCCGTGGCGCTTGGCGAAGGCGCGCATGTTGTCGAAGGAATCGTCGGGGTAGGTCTTGGCGTCGTTGGAGCAGATGGCGACGGTTGAGATGCCGAGCGGCGCGAGAACCTTGGCGTCGGCGATGGCCCGGTCGATGGAGGCCTCGACGTAGGGACAGTGATTGCAAATGAACATGATGAGCGTGCCGCGTTCCCCCTTGAGGTCGGCGAGGCTGTAGGTCTTGCCGTCGGTAGCGGGCAGTGTGAAGGGCGGGGCCTTGAGCCCCAGGTCGGCGTGCGTTGCTTGCGTGGCCATGGGCATCCTCCGCGATGACTGCGGAGAACAGGTAGGGCGCGCCGCGCACGTTGCCAACCGGTCGGCGGGATGTGGCAGCAGGTTAGACTCTCGGATCGTACAACCCGCAAACAGGGGAGGAACGAATCAGGTCCTGTGCTATGCCGATTCCATGAGGGGGACGGCAATTCGCATCATCGGGATCGACCCGGGGCTACGCCGCACGGGCTGGGGCATCGTGGAGAGCGACGGCGTGCGCCTGAGCTACGTCGACAGCGGGCTCCTGACCTCGACCGCCGACGCTGAGCTCGCCTACCGCCTGCGCGAGCTGTTCGAAGGCATCGCCAGCATCATCGCGAGCTACAAGCCGCAGGAGGCCGCGGTGGAAGAGACCTTCGTCAATGAGAATGCTCGCGCGACCCTGAAACTCGGCCAAGCACGCGGAATGGCGCTGCTGGCTCCCGCGATGGGCGGGCTCGTCGTCGCCGAGTACCCGCCGAACCTCGTCAAGAAGTCGGTGGTCGGCGCGGGCCATGCGGAGAAGCACCAGGTCGGCGCCATGATCGCGCTATTATTGCCGCGTGCGCAGTGCAAAAGCGCGGATGAGGCGGACGCGCTCGCCATCGCCATCTGCCACGCCAACCATCGGGCGACGCGGGTGCGCGTGGAAATGGCCAGTAGGCAGTAGGCAACAATGATCGGCAAGCTCAGGGGCAAGGTCGACGCCATCGGCGAGAGCTTCCTCATCGTCGACGTCAACGGCGTCGGCTACGAGGTGCAGGCCTCGTCGCGCACACTGCGCAACCTCAAGACCGGCGAGGAGGTCAGCCTCACCATCGACACGCACGTGCGCGAGGATGCGATCCGCCTGTTCGGGTTCGACAGCGAGGTGGAGCGGAGCTGGTTCCGGACGCTGCAGACCGTGCAGGGCGTCGGCGCCAAGGTAGCGCTTGCTTTGCTCGGTACGCTGTCGCCGCAGGATCTCGCCAACGCCATCGCGCTTGCCGATTGGGCGAGCGTCGAGGAGGCTCCCGGCATCGGCAAGAAGCTTGCGCAGCGGATCGTTGCCGAGCTGAAGGACAAGGCGCCGGCGCTGTCGGTCGCGGGCCTCAACCTGCCGGCGGGCGCAGCGCTCGGCATGACGTCACCGCCGCGCGGGAACGCCGCCGCCGAGGCGATGTCGGCGCTGACCAACCTCGGCTATCCGCCGGTGCAGGCTTCGAGCGCGATCGCTATCGCCATGAAGGAGCTGGGCGAGGACGCCGAGACGGCGAAGCTCATCCGCCGCGGCCTAAAAGAGCTGGCGCGCTAAGCGCCCGCACCGCCGCCGCCCCTCACCGCCGCAACCATTCACAGCCCCCGGCGTTCTCCACTGACGACCAACCGCTAGAAACGGAGGTGTCGTCATGAAGTGGCTTCTTTGCGCACTTGTCTGTGCACTCTCCTGCCCCGCGCTTGCGGCGTCCCAAGCCAACATCGGAACGCTTACCTGCACGCTCGCCGAAAGCGGCGAGGAGGCCGCCACGCCGCCCAGCCAGCAGCGCGACATGGTGTGCTCGTTCAAGCCCACCGGCACGGGTGCCGAGGAAATGTACTCGGGCCAGATCAAAAAGGTCGGCACGCACACCGAGCTCGACGGCAAGCTCGTGCTGATCTGGCTCGTCGTGGGGCCCGACGAGCGCGAAATGAAACCGGGGCTGTTGGAGCAAAGCTACGTCGGCGAGCTCTCTGCCTCCGCGGACGGAAAGGCGCAGGCGCCGAAGATGCTGGTCGGCAGCGAGGACTCTGCATACGGGCTGCGCCCGATGACCGACGACACCTCGGAAAGTCCGACGGGTAACGTCACCGTCGTCGAGCTGAAGGTGCGGAGCGTGCCGACGTAAGCGGCGTCTGCGTCAAGCGCCGCCGGCGAGAACCTCGATCGCCTTGTCGAGCTGCGGGTCCTTGCCGGCCGCGTAGCGGATGTCGAACGGCACCGGGATCGTTGGTCCCACGCCCTTGCCCTCGAGCCGTTCGCCTTCGACGGAGGCGTCCTCCACCGCGAGGATCAAGAGGCTGCCGTCGGATAGGAGGAACGCGGTTGCGGCCAGCAGAGCGCCGGCGCTGCGCTCGCCGATCACGGGTCCATACCCGTTCTTCTTGAAGCCGTAGGCGAGCACCTCCTTGCCGCTGCGCGTGCCGTTGTCGATCAAAAGCGCGACGGGCTTCCTCCACCGGTAGTTGACGACGTGCGCCTCGCCGTCGCGGCCCGTGAGAGTCATCGTCGGCCCGTACGGGTTGAACACGTTGAGGTAATGCGGCTGCGCGCCGCCCCAGCCGCCGCGCAAGTCCCAAACGAGCGCGTCGGCGTCCTTGAGCTTGCCGTCGCTCAGCACATCCTCGAGCGCCCTCTGGTAGTCATTGTCGGCGTAGGACCAGATGCGCACGTAGCCGATGCGGCGGCCGTTGGCTTCGATGATGCGCGCGCTGTTCTTGAGCGCATCCTCGAACGTCTCGGCGGGCTCGATCTGCTTGGGCTCGACGGCAACGTCGATCAGCGGCCCGTCGGCCTTCCGACGCACCTTCAGAGCGACCGTCTTTGCCGCCTTATTGCGGAACGAAGCGACCGGCTCGAACGGCGCCCCGTCGGCGGAGATGAGCTCGTCGCCGAGCAGGAGCCCGGCCTTGTCCGCCGGCAATCCGGGGAACACCGCACTGATGAAGGTCTTGCCGTCGATCTGCTTGGTGAACATGCCGATGCCGGAATAGGCGACCTTGTCGCCGGAGAAATATTTTGGGATCTCCCGGCGCAGCTTGTAGGAGAAGATGTCGGCGAGCTCGTAATAGGCCGTCTCGTCGCGCGTGTAGTGGTGGGTGTGCGAGGCGCCGAGCTCGGCCAGCATGGCGTTGATGGCGGCGGAGCGTTCTGCGTCCGTCTTGGCGTTCTCGTAGTCGGCGCGGTGCCGGTTGCCGACTGCCTCCCAATCGAGGCCCTTCAGGTTACGGTCGTAAAACTTGTCGCGCACAATGCGCCAGGCTTCGTCGAAGGCCTGCGTGTCCTGTTGGGCGCTGCGGGCGGAGACGGGAACGCTCGTCGGTCCGAGAGCGAGAACTGCGAGAGCCAAGATGGCGGAGCCGAACAACGAACGAACAACCGTGCGCGCGCGCATGCTGAACCCTCAAGCTGAAGCCGTTGCCGGAATGTAGGCACGAAAAGCGGCCTTGCGAGGATTGGCCAGCCGGATCAGCAGTTCGTGAACAGCGAGGACACGCAATCCCAGGTCTTACTCATGCCGCTCTGGGCCTTCTCGAGAACGCTCGGCTGGTAGGTGTGCTCGCTGCTGTCCGTTAGCGCGCGCTGATAGTCTGCGAGCGTGATCGACTTGGTCGTGCCGTTGCAAGGCGTCGTATTGACCATCTTGCACGCGCCGTGCGGCCCGAGCCGCGACAGCACCTTCTCGCACACCTTCCGTTCCGCAGAGTCGCCGAGCTTCACCCGTGCATCCATCGACGTGCGATCGAGCGAGCAGCGGTAGGTTGCCGCGGGAGCCTCACAGGCAACGCAAACTTCGCTCGCCTGCAGTGAAGCCGGGAGTGCGATGACAACGCACGCGGCCGCGATGATCCTGAGCATGCTATGCTTTCTGTCCTCGGGGCCCCCAAGCCGAGGGTACCCCTTCGAGGCATGCCTGGGAAGCGTTTGGAGGCACCTTCAGACGCATGGCTTTCTTTCGCGCTGCAGCATTTGGTGCGGCGCTCAGCTTGACGGAGCGCGCAAAGCAGCTCAACCAGCAACGATCCTGGAACGACGGGCGGCGGCTTCGACATGGACCAGAGCGGCGGCGACCGCACGACCTATCCCTCCGATCGCCTCGTCGCCTTCACGGATGCGGTGATGGCGGTTGCCATCACGCTGCTCGTGCTCGACCTCAAGCTGCCCGCGGGCGTGACCGACGCGGAGCTGCCGGGCGTGCTTGCTGCCTCCTCGCACCAACTCTGGTGCTACGTGCTGAGCTTCCTGGTCATCGGTCTTTTGTGGATGGCGCATCACAATCAATTCTCATTCATCGCCCGCGTCGATGGCGTCATGATGTGGCTGAACCTGCTTTTCCTGCTGATGATTGGGCTCATCCCATTTGTAACGAGCGTTATGAGCCAGCACGCGACGCCGCCGCCGACCATGCTTTACGCCGCGGTGCTGTTCTCAACGAGCGCGCTGCTTGGCGCCATCTGGGGCTATGCGCGTCGCGATCCCGGGCTGATGGAGGCGGACATCCCGGCTTCGGAGCGGCGCCAGGGCCTGGTGAAGCCGCTTCTGGTCGCGCTCGTTTTCGCGCTGTCGATCCCCGTCGCTTATGTGTGGGGCTCGGCCGCCGGGCAATGGACGTGGCTGCTCGCGCTGCCCGCCGGCCGCGTCGCCGCGATGCTCAAATGAGTGCGCCGGTTGCGGCATCGCCTTGACGAGGGCGCCAAACAGCGGCAAGTGAACAAACCATGACCGACCGGCTCGTCACCTCAGCCAAGCGCGACGCTGACGCCACTGAGACCTCGCTCAGGCCGCGGTCGCTCGCCGAGTTCATCGGCCAGGAGCAGGCACGCGCCAACCTCAGCATCTTCATCAAGGCTGCGCGCGATCGCAACGAGCCGCTCGATCATGTGCTGTTCGCCGGACCGCCGGGCCTCGGCAAGACGACGCTCGCGCAGATTATGGCCCGGGAGCTCGGTGTCGGCTTCCGCTCCACTTCGGGTCCGGTCATCGCCAAGGCGGGCGACCTCGCGGCGCTTCTGACCAACCTCGAAGACCGCGACGTGCTGTTCATCGACGAGATCCACCGCCTGAGCCCGGCGGTTGAGGAGATCCTCTACCCCGCGCTGGAGGACTATCAGCTCGACCTCATCATCGGCGACGGGCCGGCCGCGCGCTCGGTGCGCATCGACCTCGCCAAATTTACGCTCGTCGGCGCCACCACACGGCTTGGGCTGCTGACCACGCCGCTGCGCGACCGCTTCGGCATCCCCGTGCGTCTCAACTTCTACAGCGTTCCGGAGTTGGAGCTGGTAGTGACGCGGGCGGCCCGCGTACTCGCCGCCGCCATCAGCCCCGAGGGCGCACACGAGATCGCGCGGCGCGCGCGCGGCACGCCCCGCATCGCCGGACGGCTCTTGCGCCGAGTGCGAGACTTCGCATCCGTGGCCGGCGCGCCCATCATCGACGCGACGCTCAGCGACAAGGCGCTCAACGCGCTCGAGGTCGACAACGAGGGCCTCGATGCGCTCGACCGCCGCTATCTGGCGTGCATTGCCAAGACGCACGACGGCGGCCCGGTCGGCATCGAGACGATCGCGGCGGCGCTGTCGGAGCCGCGCGATGCGATCGAGGAGATCGTCGAGCCGTATCTCTTGCAGCAGGGCTTCATCGCGCGCACCCCGCGTGGCCGCATCGTCACGCTCAAAGCATGGCGGCATCTCGGCCTCTCGGGGCCCCCGCGCGCGGCCAGCCCGCAAGCCGGTCTGTTCGATGTCCAGTCCGAAGCCGACGTCGATTCGGACAACGCCGATCCGCCGCCCGGGCGCAGCCGATCCGGATCATGAGCCGCTCAGCCGGTGCCGCCATTAATCGATTGTGAACCTTGCCGCCAAGTGAGCGGCCGTCGCTCGCGGCCGATTGCCCCAGATTGCGCCAAGACCGGTCGGAAATTTACGATTTGAGATAACTGCTGCCCTAAATTGACCGCCGGTCGGGCATACCAGACCGACAACGAGCAGGGCCACAGGACCAAACAGCAAGTGATGACGCGAAGAGCGTTTCTGCACGGCGTCGGCGTCGCCGCGGCGAGCGCTGCGGGCTTGAGCGGCAGCGCTATTGCGGAGCCGTTCGCCACGCTCGTCACCCGCTATCGCCTGTCGCCGCCGCGCTGGCCCCCAGGGCTGAGCGTCAAGCTCGCAGTTGTGGCCGACCTGCATGCATGCGATCCGTGGATGAGCCGCGAGCGCATCCGCCACCTCGTGCGGCACACGAATAACCTGGCGCCCGACTGCATCCTGCTGCTCGGCGATTACGTCGCCGGGCGGGGGATGATGCGCTTTGCAGACCCCATTAGGGAGAAGGATTGGGCGCGCGAGTTGGGGCGCCTGACGGCGCCGCTGGGCGTGCACGCGGTGCTGGGCAACCACGACTGGTGGGACGACGCGGACGTGCAGCGCCGCCGCTCCGGAACGCCGGCAGCGAGCCTGGCGCTGCAGGATGCCGGGATCCCCGTTTACGAGAACGCCAGCGTGCGGCTCGAGAAGGATGGTGGCGCATTCTGGCTCGCCGGGCTCGCCGATCAGGAGGCATTCTGGTTGGCGCCGGGCAGGAAAGCCGGACGGTCAAGGTTCCTCGGCTGCGACGACCTCGCCGGCACGCTCGGCCAGGTGAAGGACGATGCCCCCGTCATCCTCATGGCGCATGAGCCCGACATCTTCCCGCACGTGCCGGATCGTGTCGCCCTCACGGTCTCCGGGCACACGCACGGCGGCCAGATCCGCTTCCTCGGCTATGCACCGGTGGTCCCCTCGCGCTTTGGCAACCGCTACGTCTACGGCCACATCGTCGAGCAGAAGCGCAACCTCGTCGTGTCGGCGGGGTTGGGGTGCAGCGGGTTGCCGGTGCGGTTCGGGGCGACGCCCGAAATCGTCATGATCGAGCTGACGGCGTGAGCCTGATCGTCGCGCACCCCGTGGCCATCCGTCGGGGCAGGTGACAAGCGCGGCGATATCGGCGCAAGGTCGCGCCAACCCCATCCCCACCCGCGAGTGCCTTTCCATGACCACCGATCCCAACTGGCGCGATCAATGGCCCGATCTTGCCGGCCGGCTCGTCGACCACGCGGACGGACGGCGGCACGTGCTGCCCGTGCGCGTCTATTTCGAGGACACGGATTTCTCGGGCCTCGTCTATCACGGCAGCTATGTGCGCTGGTGTGAGCGCGGGCGCTCGGATTTCCTGAGGCTTCTCGGCGGTGACCACCGCCGCCTCATCGATGGCAGCGGCGGCATGGAGCCGGCCGCTTTTGTCGTGCGCCGCCTCACCCTGGAGTTCCTGAAACCGGCGCGCATCGATGAGGTGCTGGAGGTCGAGACGCGGGTGAAGCAGGTCGGCGCGGCGAGCCTCACGCTGCAGCAGACGGTGCGGCGGGACGAGACGATTCTCGCCGAAGCGGAGGTGACGGTTGTCCTCGTTTCCGTCTCGGGCAAGCCCCTGCGCATTTCGGACACGCTGCGGGAAGCTTTCGGGCTCACGTCGCCGGTAGCGCCCGGTGCGGCAAAGTGAGCCGCACTTTAGGCCCGTTTTGCAGGGGAAAGTTAGGTGTAGTGTGCAAGTTTTTCAGGAAAATCGCAGGGATTCTTGTAAATATGCGCCGCCTGCGCGGTATGCGGACCACCCTGCGGCCGTGGCAGTTTGATGTGTCATCGCGCGACAAGCGCTGGATTCTCAGGGAAACATCCAATGGCTGAAAAAACCGCTCCGAAGGTCACGACCATCACGCTCCGCCAGCTTGGCGCCTCGCTTTCGGAAGCGCACGAAATTCCGAAGAAGCAGGCCGCCGCCGTGCTCGAGGACCTGGTGACGATGATCACCAAGCACTTGAAGAAGGGCGACAAGATCCGTATCGGCGGCTTGGGCGTGCTGCAGGTCAGGAAGCGCCCCGCGCGCATGGGCCGTAACCCAGCGACCGGCGAGGCGATCAAGATTAAGGCGTCGAAGAAGGTGGCCTTCCGGGCCGCCAAGGAGCTGAAAGAGGCCGTCTAGGCTTCGGCGAGCATTCGTACAGCATCAGACGCCCGTACGCGGATTTCGTTTGCGTGCGGGCGTCTTTTATTGTCCGCCGGCGGCGGTTTCCCCCAGAGCAGAGCATTAGCCGGCCGCAGTTGCCGGAAACAAAAAAGGTCGGAAGCGAAAAGGGCAAATGAAATGCCAAAAGGGGGCGCGGCGCGAGCCGTGCCCCCTTTGGCTTCAGGCTACGCGAGACTTACCACCACAGGCGATGGCAGCAGCAGCCGCGGCGGAAATGCTTGATCGCGGCGACCGTGCGGTAGGAGCGGACGGTCACGTAAGAAACCTTCGGCACAACCGTGACGACCGGTTTCGAGTAGGCAACGTTGCGATAGAAGCGGCGGCATCCACAGTGAGTCTGATAGAGCCGCTTCACGTACACGGTCCGATAGCTGCGGACGCGCACGTAAGAGACCTTCTTCACGACGTGATCGACCGGCGTGCGATAGTACACCTTCTTTGCATAGGTGCAGCAACCGTGCGCCTCAGCTGGCGTCGCGACGGCCATGCCCATACCGGCCATGACGCCTGCGGCAGCCAGAATTCCAAGTAATTTACGCATCAAAACCTCCAAAACGCCCACGTAGATTTCCCTTCCGGACGCCATGTTTATGGTCGCCGGACTTCACGCTTTTATGGATAACACGGAAGGCATTCCGCCGTTCTTTAATGCCAAGAAGAACACCGAGATCCTTAGAAACACGGCTAAAAATCGAAGCGTGTCTGTATCGGAATTCGACAAGTCGTATCGAAACGAATTGGCGACAAACGAAATGAGGAAATGTTGCCTATCCCGTGATACATTTGTTGATCGGGAATTGACGAATGGAAAGCAACGATTGCGATTTGTTGTGGGGATAAGACACAAAGAGTTCCGTAACTTGTTTTATGTGCAACAATGAAGGGAAATTGAATTATTGCGCTGCGTCAGAAAAGTGCGGCGGCGCCGAAATAAATCGATAAGAAATGGCTCCTGCCAATGCATACGGAACGCATGAGTGCGGATATAAACGCATGAGTGCGGATATTGTGCGCCGGGGCGGCCGCTCTTGCCGCCACCAGCGCAGGCGCCGGCACGCGCGAACGCCGAAGAAGAGGTCGCTGCCGGAAGCGCGAGGCTGACAGGACAGGCCCCGACAACGGGGGCAGGGCGCCGAGAGGCCAGGAGGGGCCGAGCTTAGGGAGAGGCGTCTGAGCTAGGGGAGGGACCCTAAGGGGTCGCCTGAGGATGGGCTACAGCCTCAACGGCAGCCGGCCGCGGTCTTGGCGTCCTCGCCGATGAGGTGTGCGATGCCGTCGCTGCCGGCGTCGCTCACACGCAGCGGGTCGGTGCAGCGCCAAGCGGACACCGCCTTGTGCGCCGCCGCAGCGGTTTCGTCGTTCACGGGCACGCCCCAGGCTTCGGCCGGCGGGATGGCAGCGTTGGGCGTGCTGCCCGTCGCAGTGACGGCCGGGGCTTCGGCGGCAGGTGTCTCCGCAACCGAAGGCTGGGCAGCGGGTGCTTTGGCAGCAGGGGCCTTGGCCACGGTCGTCTTGAAGGCTGGCTGTGCGATGGCAGGGACGGGCTTAGCCGCGGCGGTCTGCGGGGCAAGTGCCTTGTTGGCCACCACCGGCTTCTTGGCCGCGACCGGGGCCGGTGCCGACGTCCCTGTAGGCGGATTGGCCTTGGCTTCTACCGCAAGGGCTGCCGCGTAGCACTGGTCGAGGTTGCGGCAGCGCCGTTCCGCAGAAGGGTGCGTGGACGTTTCGGGCGCCCCATCGAACGACTGGCACACCTGGTCGAGCCCTTTGCGATCGAGCCAGTGCTCGTGCACGCCCTGCTGCACGGCGAAGCAGTCGGCCTTGAACTCGCTGTCGCCGACGGTCAGATGCCCGCACTCGTGCTTGAACACGAAGATGCGCACCGTTTCCGGCTGGTTGTTGAGCATGTCGGGATTGAGGATGACGAAGTCGTCGCCGGCCCCGCCCTCGCTGGGAAGCGTGCGGTCGATCATGATCTGGGCGTTGTGACACTGCACCTTGCGGCCGCCGAGCGTGACGCTGCGGCCGATCCACTGCTCGGCCTTGGCCGGGATGGGAAGGGTGTAGATGCCGGCGCTGAGAAGAACAGCGCAGACAATGGGTGCCGCCAGAAGGCTACGCAGGAGACGCATGCACTCGCTCGCAAGCCCCCCGGCCCTCCGAGCACGTCGGAGCGATCTAGGGGGCCGATTGGGCCCGAATTGGGACGTAGCGCGCGGGATGGTTAAGCGCGGATTGACGAAAAGCCTCTGGCTCGACTTTTTTTGAGGCCGCTGGTCTGGCGGCGGCAACGGAACGGACCCCTAAGGCGCGCCGAACAGGGTCTTGAGCTTCGCCGCCAAGCCACGCGCTCGGGCGATATCCGCCAGCAGCTTGCGCCACTCGCCGAGCGCAATCCTAAACGGGTTATGGCCCACCTCCCGACCCTTAAGCCCGAAGCGCAAGGGCTCCTCGCGCGGCGGGCCCGCGAACGTGCCGAACAGCCGGTCGAAGACGATCAGCACCGAGCCGTAGTTCTTATCGAGGCAAGCCTCGTTGCAGGCGTGATGCACGCGATGATGCGCCGGCGTGTTGAGGATCCACTCGAGCGGGCCAAGGCGCACCAGAAATGCCGTGTGCAGGAAAAATTGATAGAGCAGCCCGGCTGAAAGCATCGCCCCTGTGGCAAGCGGGGGAAAGCCGATCCACGCGAGCGGCAGAAAGAAGACGAAGGCACCGGACAATTGTCCGGTCCAGCCGATGCGAACGGCCGCCGACAAATTGAAATGAGTCGCCGAATGATGCACGGCGTGTGTCGCCCACAGCCAGCGTACGCGGTGGGAGGCGCGGTGAAACCAATAGTAGGCGAGCTCGGCTCCGAGAAAGAGCGCGATCCAACTCCATGCCGTAGTCATCGGAATGTCGAACAGCCGGTGGCGATAAAGCAGCACGAAAGGGAGCGCCGCGCGCCCGCCCGTCAGAATGCGCACGACGAGATCGCCGAGCGCCACGCCGATCGAAGCCGCGGTCTCGGCGAGGTCGTGGTCCTCATCGTGGTGCGAGAGCCGCGCGTAGAGGTACTCGGCGGCAACGAAGACCAGCGTGAGCGCGAGGAAGCCGCCCAAAGGGCGCATCACCGGCGCTGCCGGCGAGAGGTCGATCATCGGGTCGCTCAGCGGCTCCAGGCCCAGGCACGCAGCAAGGCGTCGCGGCAGCCGAGCGTGAGCCGGTCCTTGTTGCCGGCGAGGCAGGAGAGGATGCGGCCGCCGCCCGGCAGCACGTTCGGGCAGTAATGCAGCACGTCGGGGCGACATGCGGCCCACGCAGGAGCCGGAGCCTCCGCGTACGCGGCGGGCGGAAGCGGCGGAAGCCCCTCGGCGTGGGCTTTGTTGACGAGCGCGTAGAGCGCGACCGCGCTGACGATGCAGACGAAGATCACAGCGGTGAAGTCGCGCAAGGTCGTCCACAGGGTGGGAGTGCGAGACATTTGTGAAGCTCCTGTCGAGAAGGGCGTGTTGAACCCTCTCCCCCGTCATGGCGAAGCCATGCGCTGCATGGACGGAGAGGGTCGTGCTCAGTAGTGGGTCCAGCTCGTGTTGCGCGTCGCCGAGCGGCCGTCGGGCCCGGTGACCGTCGCGGAGTGATTGCAGATGCCGCCCGCGCAGGAGGTCGAGCCGTTGCGCGTCGTCACGCCGCCGTTGGGCCCGACGAACGCCTGGTGCGAAGAGCAGCTCCCGCCTCCGCAAGCGCCGCTGCCGGCGAAGCTCCATGTGCGGCCGTGGGGGCCCATGCCGCCTCCCGACCGTGCCCAGCCGGCCTCGGCCAGTGTCGAGGTCGCGGCAAACGAGCAAGCGGCAAGTGCGAGCGTCCCGGCGACCGAGGTAAGGTTACGCTTCATGATCCAGTCTCCTCATCGTTGACTGACGCCGTCGAGCGGCGCCGGTGGGGAGACTGGGATGCGGGTTTTGCCGGGCTATTTCAGGCGGAGCGCCCGGGTGTAACGATTTGTAACGCGCGGCATCACGCAATTGCCGCGGTCGCCGCGCTCCTTATGCTGCACGCATGTCCACGCCCCAACGCCCCCGCATCCTCGTCATCGAGGACGACGCCGACATCCGCGAGCTGGTGCAGGACTACCTGCAGCGGCAGGGGTTCCGTGTCGACGTGGGCGACGGCGGCGTGGCACTCGACCGCTTCCGCTCGATGATCGGCGAGCCCGATCTCATCGTGCTCGACATCATGCTGCCGGGCGAGGACGGGCTGAGCCTGTGCCGCCGCATCCGAGCCTTATCGCGCGTGCCGATTCTGATGCTGACTGCGCGCTCCGACGACGTCGACCGCATCGTCGGGCTCGAGATGGGCGCCGACGATTACCTCGGCAAGCCTTTCAACCCGCGCGAGCTCGCCGCCCGCATCCGCGCCATCCTGCGCCGGCGCGAGCCCGATCCGATCGCACGCCGCCGCATCGCCGTCGGCGACATCCTCGTCGATCTCGAGTCCCGTTCGGCAGTGCACGCGCGCGAAGGCGAGATCGCGCTGACGAGCGCCGAGTTCGACCTGCTCGAGTGCTTCCTCACGCGCCCGCAGCGGGTGCTTTCGCGCGAGCAGCTCATGGATTGGACGCGCGGACGCCGGGCCGAGCCGCTCGACCGGACCATCGACGTGCAGGTAAGCCGCCTGCGCAAGAAGATCGAGGGCGGCGGCGAGCCGCTGATCAAGACCGTGCGCAACGCCGGCTATATGCTGTGCTCGGCGGTCAAGGAGCGCTGACGTGCTGGGCCGTCTCGGTTTCACCGGCCGTGTGCTGGCAATCGTGCTCCTGGCGCTGCTCGCGCTCATCGCCGTCGGCACCGGGCTCGCCTACATGGCGCGTCTGCGCGGCGCGGTCGATGCCACGCCAATGCTGCTGCCGCAGCGGGCGGCTGCCATCGTCGAGGTGATGGAGGCGACGCCGCCTGAGCGGCGCCAGTCGGCGCTCGACGCGCTGAGCTCGGAGTCACTCAAGGTCGGCTTCAAGCAGCAGCCGCCGCCGGCCGATCCGAGCGCGCAGCGGCTGCCGGCGATCGAGCGTGCGTTCGCTCGCGAGTTCGTCGAGGTGGGCGGCCGCGAGGTGATCGTGCTGCTGGCACCTGAGGCGGTGCCGCGCTGGCGACAGCTACACCTCGGGCAATACTGGCTCGCCTCGCGCGAGCCGCTGAAGGTGGCGATCGGGCTATCGACCGGCGGCTACGCCATCCTCGAGAGCCGCGGTGAGATCGGTCCGCGTGTCTGGGGCATGCCGGCCGGCTTCACGATTGGCGCACTCGGCGCGCTCGTCGGATTGGCGGCCATCATCGCCATCATGCGCGAGGGGCGTCCGCTGCGCCGGCTGTCTGCATCGGTCGCGCTGTTCGCCGAACGCGCCGTGCCCGATCCCGTGGAGCCGTCCGGTGCGCCGGAGATCCGACGGCTGATCCGCGCCGTTAACGAGATGCAGGAGCGGATTGCCGCCCTCGTCAAAGGCCGCACGATCCTGCTCGGCTCCATCTCGCACGACGTGAAGACGTTTCTCACGCGGCTGCGGCTGCGCGTCGAGACGATCCCCGATGCCGAGCAGCGCGAGCGCGCCGTGCGCGACCTCGACGGCATGACGGCCCTGGTGGAGGACGCGATTGCGCTGGCGCGCGGGGCGGCAGTATCGGAGCGGCGCGAGGACGTGGATATTGCTGCGCTGCTGCGCGAGGAGATCGGCGCGCGCGCAGATGCGTGTGCGAGCCTTGGCGCGGTCCCATCGGGTTCCTTCGCCGTGCGCGGGGATGCCATGGCGCTGCGACGACTCTCCACGAACCTCATCGACAACGCGCTGCGCTATGGCGCTGCAGCCAAGGTCGCGGTCGAGCGCGCAGGATCGCACGTCGTCGTGCTCGTCGATGACGATGGCCCGGGCATCCCGGCGCTCGAACGTGCCGCCGTGTTCGAGCCCTTCTATCGCATCGAAGGCTCGCGCAACCGCGACACCGGCGGCGCCGGTCTGGGGCTAGCCATCGCGCGGGCGATCACGGAGGCGCACGGCGGCAGGATCAGCGCCGAGGCGGGCCCTGGTGGCGGCGCGCGCATCCGAGTCGAGCTGCCGGTCGCCGCGGTGTAACACTACGGTCATGGACAAGCGCGCAGCCGCCATCGATGATGCGCCGCGCTTGAGGTCGAAGGGTGGGGGACCCCGTGACCAACGAGAAGGACGCCCGGGGCATCGACCTCGACATCAAGGATGCCATCGAGGGGCACGAGCGTTTTCGCCAGCAGTTCGAGCGCGACCGCGCCTTCTACAAGAGCTTGGCGCAGAAGCAGCAGAAGCCGCGCCTCCTCTGGATCGGATGCGCCGACAGCCGCGTGGTGCCCGCGCAGATCACCAGCGCCGACCCGGGCGAGCTGTTCGAGATTCGCAACGTCGCCAACGTGGTGCCACCGGCCGACGCCGCCGACGATGCGGTCGGTGCGGCGATCGAGTACGGCGTCGGCCATCTCGGCATCGACGACATCGTGGTCTGCGGCCATACGCATTGCGGGGGCATCAAGGCGCTGCTCGAGCCGATCCCGCCCGACCGCGAGGCGCACCTTGGCCGCTGGGTGGAGTTCACGCGCCCCGCCCACCAGCTCATCGCGGCTGCACGCGTGCCGGAAGCGGAGGCTCTCACCGCGACCATCAAGGCGCACGTCCAGTTCCAGCTCGACAACCTGATGACCTACGACATCGTGCGCGCGGGCGTGGCGGCGGGTCGGCTGAACATCCACGGCTGGCTCTACGACATGGAGACAGGTCACCTTACGGCCTACGATCCGGGCGATGGCTCGTGGCGCGGATTGCTCGAGATGGCGGGAACCGAAGCCGCGGCCGGCACGTAGAGATGGCGGGCCGCAGGGGCCACTCGTAGCGGCCAACTGTTGCCATGAGCCCGTGGCAAGCTCGAATCAGCTATCTTCGGGCGTCAGCAAGCGGAGAGAATAGCCATGGCTGACAAGACCATATTGGTGGTGCCGGGAAAGAAGCTGCAGGTGCCGCGCCTCTTGAAGCGCGCGTTGCTTGTGGCGGGCTCTGTCGCGCTTACGGCCGCGCTGGTGCTGGCGATCGTCGTGAGCAACGGCTTCCTGACCACCCGCGGTCGCGTGCTGCAGGGTTGGGACGCCTGGATCGGCTTCATAAACCGCCCCGACATCCTGGCGACGATGATCCTCACCTCCATCGTTACGGTGCTGTTTGTCTATTGGCACCGCGACCAGGAGCGGAAGTAGGCTTTCGTCAAACCGTCATCCTGCTGGAAGGGTGAACGTGGCCGTTGGTAACTTCCCGCCTGCCAACGCTTTCCGCGTGCCTTGCGCCCCCGTTTGGTCATATTGCGAGGCAACATGCCCTCTTGGGGGTGCGGGCCATGCACGGCATTGTTGGCTTTGGTGCGCGCCGGTTGGGCAAATCCATCGGGCGTGCATCCCTCTGCCGGCATCCCGCTGGGCCCTTCCCACGATCACGGATCAACAGATGAACCCCACCGACCTGACGCATGAAGCCATCGGCGCCGCGACGACGCCAGGGGGCTTCTCGTTCCTCGAGCTGTTTCTGAATGCCTCGTTCGTCGTGCAGTTCGTGATGGCGGGCCTGATGCTAGCCTCCATCTGGTCGTGGGCCATCGTGGTGGAGAAGTTCTTCGCCTTCCGGCGCGCACGCGCCGAGTCCGATCGCTTCGAACACATGTTCTGGTCGGGGCAGTCGCTCGATGAGCTCTACACCGCGCTGTCGCGTACCAAGCCCATCACCATGGCGGCGCTGTTCGTGGCCGCGATGCGCGAGTGGAAGCGGTCGGTGGAAGGTAACATCCGCGCGCTCGGCGGCATCCAGTTGCGCGTCGAGAAGGTGATGGACGTCACCATCAGTCGCGAGATGGAGCGCCTCGACCGCCGACTGCTGTTCCTCGCCACCGTCGGCGCCACCGCGCCCTTCGTCGGCCTGTTCGGCACGGTGTGGGGCATCATGACTAGCTTCCAGGCGATCGCGCTGTCGAAGAACACCAACCTCGCAGTTGTGGCGCCCGGCATCGCGGAGGCGCTGTTTGCGACCGCGCTCGGCCTGCTCGCCGCCATCCCCGCGGTCATCTTCTACAACAAGTATTCTGCCGACAGCCAAGCGATCAGCCACCGGCTGGAGGCGTTCGCGGACGAGTTCGCCGCCATCGTTTCGCGGCAGATCGACGTCAGAACTTGAGTCGCCTTCGTATTTGGGAAAGCTCTAGGGCTTAAAGGGAACCATGGCTGCGAGCATCAGGGCGACACCTCAGGCTGCAGGCCGCCGCCGGCGATCGCGCCGCCACATGCCCATGTCCGAGATCAACGTCACGCCCATGGTCGACGTGATGCTCGTGCTGCTGATCATCTTCATGGTCGCTGCGCCGCTGTTGCAGGTCGGCGTGCCGATCGAGCTGCCCGAGGCCAAGGGCAAGCAGCTGCAGTCGAGCAAGGAGCCGCTCGCCATCACGGTGAAATCCGACGGCACCGTCTACATCGGCGAGACGCAGGTGCCGCTCGATGAGGTCGCGCCCAAGCTCAAGGCGATCGCCAAGAACGGCTACGATGAGCAGATATTCGTGCGCGGCGACAAGGGCGTCACCTATGGCATCGTCATGCGTGTCATGGGCCGCATCAGCGCCGGCGGATTCCACAAGGTCTCCCTCGTCACGGAAGTGGAGGATGGAGGCTAGTGCGATGATCGCGAAATTCGCCATCATCATCTGCAAGGTTGCGAGCGAATTTCGCGATCTGAATCGCACTAGCAAATCCATGTTTCTGGTATCCCTTGTGATGCCGAAGTTCGCTCTCGGCCCCAGCCGCGAACTCTGGCGAACTTCGACATCGGGATACTAGGCGTGTACCGCGGGTTCCTAACCTCGTTCATCGGCCATGCCTTGCTGCTCGGCTGGGCCCTCATCTCGATCCATCGCACGCCCGAACTCACGCCCGAGACCGTTGCGATCGAGGCGACGCTCATCACGCCGTCGGAGCTCACGCGCCTGAAGCAGGGCGATCCCGAGTCCAAGGTCGCCGAGGCGAAAGCCAAGGAGGAGGAGAAGCCCGACCTCTCCAAGAAGGAAGCCGAGAAGCCTAAGCCCGTCACCGAGCCGCCTCCTGCGGCTACGCCGCCGCCTGAACCGCCGAAGGCTGAGGAGCCGAAGCCCGAGCCCCCGAAGGCGGAAGAGCCGAAGAAGGATGCTATCGCGGACAAGCTCGCGGCCTTGCCGCCGCCGCCCCCCGAGCCGGCTCCTACGCCCGGCCCCACGCCCGACGACAAGCAGAAGCTCGAGGAGAAGCTCGAGCAGGAGAGGAAGGCCGAGGAGCTGAAGAAGGCGGAAGAGAAAAAGAAGGCGGAGGAGAAGAAGGCCGAAGACAAGAAAAAAGCCGAAGAGAAGAAGAAGGCCGACGAAAAAAAGAAGAAGCTCGCCGAAGCCAAAAAGAAGTTCGACGCCGACAAAATCGCGGCACTGATCGACAAGTCGCCGGACAAGCGCGGCGCGCCGCGGTCGGCCGTGCAGCCGACGAAGCCCACCGACTACACCGGGCCGACGGCGGGCGAGCGTCAGGGCCACGACACCGTCCTGTCGGCGCGCGAGCAGGATCTGTTGAAGTCCATGATCAACTCGCAGCTACAGCCATGCGCGAAGATGCCGGGCGGGGGTGGTGGCACCGATACGCCGGTCGTGAACGTGCGCTTCCAATTGCGCCAAGACGGCTCGCTCGACGGCGAGCCGGTGCTGGTCGCGCCGCAGAGCTCGCCGCTCTACTCGATTGCGGCGGACGCCTCCATCCGTGCCATCAAGCAATGCGCACCGTTCCAGTTGCCGGCGGACAAGTACGGCGCCTGGAGCACGGTCACGTGGGAGTTCGATTGGCCGGTCATCTTAGGGCTGGTGCAACGATGATCTTGATCGGGCGTCGACCGGAAGCGAAGGTTTGAACCATGCGAGACGACACTTTGAGACACTCTAGCTTTCGCTCTGCGCCGTTGGCCGCGCTGCTGTGGCTGCTGATCGCCGCGCCAGCGTTCGCGCAGCGCCCCGACGACAGCTACAAGGGACCGACACAAGGCGGCGGCCTCGACAGCCAGCTGCGAGGGATGTCGCCTGCGCCAACGACGCCAGGGCCGCGTGCGCGCGATGCGACGCCAGCTCCCGGCGGCGGGTTGCAGGGGCGGCAAACGCAAGGCACGATCGCGCCGATTCCGATCGCTATTCCGGTCTTCCTCGGGCCCGATCCCAAGCTCGCGGCCGACGTCGCCGACGTCATCACCGCCGACCTCGATCATTCGGGTCTGTTCCGGCCGCTCGACCGCGCCTCGTTCCTCGATCAGGTGCGCGACGTGAACGCTGCGCCGCGCTTTCCCGACTGGCGCTCGATCCAAGCCGACGCGCTTGTCGTCGGCAACGTCGGCCAGGGCCCCGACGGCCGCATCATCGCCGAGTTCCGCCTGTGGGACGTAGCCGCGGGGCGCCAGCTCGCGGGCCAACGCTTCGCGACGAGCGGACAGAACTGGCGCCGCGTTGGCCACATCATCGCCGATCAGGTCTATCAGCAACTCACTGGTGAGAAGGGCTATTTCGACACCCACGTCGTCTTCGTCGACGAGACCGGGACAAAGCAGCAGCGCGTCAAGCGGCTCGCGATCATGGACCAGGACGGCCAGAACATCCGGCTTCTGAGCAAGGGACAGGAGCTCGTGCTTACGCCGCGCTTCTCTCCGACAAATCAGGAAATCACCTTCATGTCGTACGCGGGCGACCAGCCGCGCGTGTTCCTGTTGAACCTCGACACGGGCCAGCGCGAGACCGTCGGCGAATTTCCCGGCATGACGTTCGCGCCGCGGTTCTCTCCTGACGGCCAGCGCGTGATCATGAGTCTGCAGAACGGCGGCAACTCGGCGATCTACGAGATGGATCTGCGCAGCAAGCAGCGGCGGCAGCTCACGCCGGGCAATGCGATCGACACGAGCCCCAGCTACTCGCCCGACAGCCGCCAGATCGCATTCGAGACCGACCGCGACGGCACGCAGGAGATCTACGTGATGAACTCCGACGGCTCCAATCCGCACCGAATCAGCGGAGGCGACGGCCGCTACGCGACGCCCGTCTGGTCGCCGCGCGGTGACTACATCGCCTTTACCAAGCAACTCGGTGGCCGCTTCCTCATCGGCGTCATGCGGCCGGACGGCTCAGGCGAGCGCGTGTTGACCGAAGGCTTCCACAACGAGGGGCCGACCTGGGCGCCGAACGGCCGCGTTATCATGTTCTTCCGAGAATCGCCGGGGGCTGAGGGCGGTCCGCGAATCTTTTCGATCGATCTCACGGGCTACAACGAGCGCGCGATTCCGACCCCGTCGTTTGCCTCGGACCCGGCGTGGTCGCCGCTGCTAAATTGAAACCCAAGTGGAACACGATATCCTCCGCCGGGCTCGGGGGAGCTCGCGGGGGTATCAGTTTTCAGCGTGTTTTCATGCCCTTCAGAGTTACACTGCGACTACACACAAGTGTTCGCGGAGGCCTTGGAAAGGCGTTGCATTTTCGCACCTACCGGCTTGGAAAACTGAGGGATAACTGCCTCTGTTCTTGATCATCGGATGCAGCGCCAGTACGCCATTACATGGCTAGTGCCGAAGAAGCATCAGGAGATGATACCATGCAGGGTGTGAAGGGGCTGATCGTTCTGTCAGCAGTCGTTGCGGCCGTCGCTCTGGGCGCGTGCCGCCGTGAAGAGCCGGCGCCGTTGAAACTGGGCGCCATGCCTGCCGCCACGCAGCCCGCTCGCTAAGAGCAGGCGGCAAGGCCAGGACAACATAGGAGAAAATGCTATGAAGAGTGCAATCGTACTCGCCGTCGTCGTCGCTGCTGTTGCTCTTGGCGCTTGCCGTCGTGAAGAGCCTGCTCCGCTGAAGCTCGGCGTGACCGTTCCGGTCGCTGGGCAGACTCGCTAACGGTACAGCCAACTCAACATTCAGGAGATTACGATGAAGGGGGCCATCCTTATTGCGACTGTGGTCGCTGCTGTTGCTCTCGGCGCTTGCCGGCGTGAAGAGCCTGCTCCGCTGAAGCTCGGCGCTGACGTTCCGGCCGCTACACAGCCGGCTCGGTAACTCGACTACCGCGTTTCCTCCTTGGTTCGCCAAGGAGGCCAGATATCAGGACCGAGGTGCCGACGCTCAGGCGTCCACCTCGGTCTTGGTTTTTTTGTGCTTCGATAGTTGGCGTTGGTCTGTGCCTGATCCGTGAGCTGGCAATCCGTGCGCAAACTTTCGCGCCGCCGTTCCCGCGCGAGGCGTCGCAAATTCACCTCGACCGGCGGGTTAACGCTTAAATAGGCTCCGCGTGGCTCAATCGTGGCGATGCCGTGACCCTTTAGCGCCCTGGCCATTTGCAGTCGGCTCGGCCACATTTTCGCACGAAGCCTCGGATAACTCGGCATTTGAACTGGAACTGTCACCCCCGTCTGATGTTGAGTAGACGCCAGGACTGGTGACGAAAAGGACCTTCACGATGGCCGCCTCCTCCCTGCTCGCCCACGCAACGCGCTTCCTTGCCGTCGTGCTCGTGGCGGGCTTTCTCGCGGCCTGCGCCAACGACCAGAATTCCCAGACCGCGCAACTCACCGGCAAGGACGGCTCGGTGACGCCCGGCACCCACCGCGACTTCAGCGTCAACGTCGGCGACATCGTCTACTTCACCACCGATTCGAGCGAGCTGACGCCGGAAGCGACCGCCACCCTGCAGAAGCAGGCGGTGTGGCTGCAGCAGTATCCGCAGTACACCATCACCATCGAAGGCCACGCGGACGAACGCGGCACGCGCGAGTACAACATCGCGCTAGGCGCGCGCCGCGCAACCACCGTGCGCGGGTTCCTTGCCCAGAACGGCGTAAACGGCTCGCGCATCCGCACCATCTCCTACGGCAAGGAGCGCCCGGTCGCGGTCTGCGACGACATCTCGTGCTGGTCGCAGAATCGCCGCGCGCAGACGGTGCTGAATTCCAGAGACGGGGCCGTCGCCCAAGGCAACTAAGCGCCCCACTACTCGCCCGCTCTTAAGCCTCCGCTATCGTTCTCGCTTGGCGTCCGCGTGCCCCGCGGCCACAAGCCTTCGCGAAGCACATTGCGGCGTTCATGGCGCGCCCGCTTTTCGCGCTTCCGAGGCAAAGTTTAGCCGCATTGGCCGCGCAGAACATCTCCATCATTTGAGCAGGTTGCAGCGCGAGGACGCGTGATGTTTCGGCCTGAGGCGGCACCGGCAGGGCGAGGCGGCGCGATGCTTGCCTGCGTGCTGTTTCTGGGCGTCGTCGCACTCGATTCGCTATCTGCCGTCCGCGCGTTGCCTTTGCAGTCGGCGCCGTCGAGCGAGGAAGCCGCCGCCGACCCGGACGGCAATCGGGACAGCCGCGCCGCTGCCGATGAGGACGCTGGCCGCTATCCCGACGGGGACGGCACCTACGGCGACGGCACCTACGGACCCGAGCAGCGCGCGCAGGAACTCTATCTCGACGGCATGGACAAGCTCGGTGGTGGGCACCGCGAGTGGGCGCAGGAGACGTTCGAGAGCGTAATCGCCCGCTTCCCAGATTCGGCGGCCGCCGGTCTCGCACGCCAGCGCCTCGGCGACCTCTATCGCGGCACGCCCCCGCCGAGCGCCACTGCCGCCGTTTCCAACCCCGCCCCCGCCCCGCTCAGCGCACGCGTCGCGGCGGTATCGCCACCGGCTTCCGCGCCGGGGCGCGGCCCGATCTGGGAGCAGGAGCTGCGCCGCAACGCCCCCATCCAGGCCAAGCTTCGCGGCGAGGCCGGCGACCGTATCTTCTTCTCCTCCGGCAGCGCCGAGCTCGGCACGCGCGCGCGCATGGCGCTCGCTGCGCAGGCGCAGTGGCTGATCCGTTGGCACGAGTTCGAGGCGGCCGTCGAGGGCCACGCCGACGAGCCCGGCACGGACGAGGAAAACATCGCGCTGTCGCGGGAGCGCGCCGAGGCCGTGCGCCAGCGGCTGATCGAGGAAGGCGTCGAGGCAAGCCGCATCTCCATTGTCGCCGCTGGCCGCACGCAACGCGTGGCTACCTGCACGGCGCCCGATTGCACCTCGCAGAACCGGCGCGCGGTGACGCTCGCATTCGCAAGCGGCACCCGCGCGCGCCTCGGCCTTGCCGGACCAGGTACCGCAGATGCTTCGACCACGCCGGAGCCCACACCGACGAAGTCTGTGCAGACTCCGCCCCTGGCACAGCAGGCTGGCGTGACGCGTTGACAAGGGAGCGATAAGCAATGTTGGCTAAGGCCACAGCGCGTCCCCGGCTGGGATTCTTGTCCGTTTGACCTGCTCTCGCCCGACGATGGCATATGGGAACCGATACCTTGCCGATTGAGCGTCCATTCCGCCTCGCGTTTGCCGCAACGATGCTCGTGTCGCTTCTTGCGTGCGTGCCCGCGCTTGCCCAGTCGACCGCCCAGTCGACGCAGAAGCCGGCACCACCGGGTCAAGCGCGGGCCCAGCCGAAGGATGCCGCCGCCGCGACGGCACCATCCGCCGGCGATGCGGCGCTAAAGCAGCGCGTCGAGCAGCTCGAGGAGCAGCTCGTCGACATGCAGGTCGTGGTCGGCACGCTCGAGTCGCTTGCCCGCAACGGCGCCTCGTCGGCTCCGCGCAAAGATGGCGATAGCGGCGGTGACGGCGCCGACAGCATGCGCGTCGATGCGCTTGAGACGCAGGTGCGCGCCATGGCCGCGCAGATCGAGCAGCTCTCCCAACAGGTGCGCGCGCTCGGCGGCCAGCCGAGGCGAACCGAAGCGACCCCCGACGCGCTGCCTCCCGATACACCGCTCGCAAAGCCCGGGCCTGGCGATGCCGCCCGCTTCGGCTCGACGACGGTCACGGCGGGGACAGGCGACGCCGTGGCCGACGTTTCTGACGGCGAGCAGCCGGCGGCGCCCCGGGCACAGCACCCGCCGCTCGCCCAGCAGTCCCCGGGCGAGCACGCTCCAGGTTCGCAGCCTCCGGGTCCGCAGGTTCCTGCGGGCAAACTGCCGCCCCCGGGCGCGACGCAGGATACGGTTGCGGCTATCGCTCCCCCGGGCGCACCCGCGGGCAACCCCAAGCAGCTCTACGAGACGGCCTACGGCTACCTCATGCAGCGCGATTACGGGGCGGCGCAGGCAGCGTTCGAGGACTTCCTTAATCGCTACCCCAAGGATTCGCTTGCGGGGAACGCGCAATACTGGCTGGGTGAAGCGCACTTCGTGCGCGGCGAGTACAAGGCGGCGGCCGGCGCCTTCCTCAAGGGCTATAAGGACTATGCTGGCAATGCGCGCGCGGCCGACAGCCTGTTGAAGCTCGCGATGTCGCTCGACCGGCTCGGACAGAAAGATGGCGCCTGCTCGTCCTACTCGGAGCTCTCAACGCGGTTCCCCGACGCGCCCGACAACGTCAAGATGCGCGCCAAGTCGGAGCGCCAGCGCATCGGCTGTCCCTGAGGCAGTCGGCGAGTTCGATGCGCCGCTCGATGTTGCGCCGCCGATCGGCGAGGCGGAAGTCGACACCCTCTTTGCCCCCATCCAATCCTTCCCGACCGTGATCCTCGCTGTCTCCGGCGGCGCCGACAGCATGGCGATACTGCACCTCGCAGCGCACTGGGCAAAGCGGCACCCGAAGAAGGGCCGCAAGATCGTCGCCGCGACCGTCGATCACGGTCTGCGCCCTGAGTCTCGGCGCGAGGCGCAGTGGGTCGGCGAGCAAGCGCGCGCAATGGGGCTCGCGCATGAGGTCCTCACCTGGGAGGGTCCGAAGCCTTCAACCGGGGTGCAGGATGCGGCGCGCGAGGCGCGGTATCGCCTGCTGTCGGAGCTGGCACAGCGCTATCGCTCAACGGGCCCCGTCGCCGTCGTGACGGCCCACACGGAGGATGACCAGGCCGAGACCTTCCTGATGCGGCTCGCGCGCGGCAGCGGGCTTGACGGGCTCGCGGCCATGAGCGCATCCCGCCCGCTCGATCGCGATGCCCGTTGCCAACGCGTGCGGCCGTTGCTCGCGATCCCGGGTGCGCGTCTCAGGGCCACGCTCAGAGCGGCAGGTCTCTCTTGGCTAGAAGACCCCAGCAACGATTCCGACCGCTTCGAGCGCGTGCGTCTGCGCAAAGCCCGGGCCGCTCTCGCAGCTCTCGGGCTCGCCCCCGAGAAGATCGCGCTCAGCGCCCGACGCCTCGAGCGTGCGCGCGCCGCACTCGATGCCGCGGCGACGCGGCTGCAAACCGACGCACGTCTCGATTTGCACGGCGGCACTTACGCGAGCCTCGATGCGAGGACGTTCGTCGGCGCGGCCGAGGAGGTTCGCGTGCGCCTCCTTGCGCGCCTGATCGCTGCCTTCGGCGGACAGTCGGAGCCTGTGCGGCTGGCGAAGTTGGAATCGCTGCTCCGTCGCCTTGGCGAACCGGAGTTCCGACCCACCACGCTTGGCGGCGCCATCGTTCAGCGGCGCGCAGGCGAGATCCTTGTTCACCGCGAGCCGGGGCGTGTGGCCCTGCCAGAGATTGAGCTAGCGCCCGGCGAAGCCGCGGTTTGGGACCACCGCTTTCGTGTCGCGGCCGATCCAGAGCTTGCTACGCCGGTGACGGTGGCGCCGCTCGGCCGTTCCGGCTTTGCGAAGCTGCGCCAGCAACTTGAACGCGACCCGAAGATCCCGGCGCGTGCCGCGGCAACGCTGCCCGCCTTCTGGCAGGAGGACACACTGCTGGCCGTCCCGGCTCTGGCGACCCTGCCGTGGCCTGCGGCAGCTTGGACCAACCAGGCGAGGCTCTGCGGTAGTGAATTCCTGTGGTAGCGCCACATGGCGCCTTGTTTGCGGCTATGGTTGCCCCTCGGGTCACCATTAAGCCGGATGCCTGCTGCGCTGGGCCGCATCCTTGTTAAGGTCCTGGGGAGCCCGATGCGTGTAACTTGGCAATAACCAGGCCCGCACCTATGTTAACGGTGAGCTTCGCGGCGGCGCGTCGAGCGATTCCAAGATCTGCGCCGGCTCGCAGCCGGGCTGTATAGGGAACGCAATGAACTCGAACTTTCAAAAGCTTGCCATCTGGGTCGCTATCCTCGTCCTGTTGGCAGCGCTGTTCAACCTGTTCAACAATTCGACGCCCAGCCGTCGCGGCAACGAGATCACCTATTCGGAATTCCTGACCGCGGTCGACGCGGGCAACGTTTCCGAGGCAACTCTCGCCGGCAACCACATCTACGGCACCATGCGCGACGGGGGCACCGCCTTTTCGACCTACGCGCCTCCGCAGGATCCGACGCTGGTCGAGCGGCTGCAGAAGAAGGACGTGAAGTTCCGCGCCCGCCCCTCCGAGGAGGACGTGCCCTCCATCATGAGCATGCTGCTCAACTGGTTCCCGATGCTGCTGCTGATCGGCGTGTGGATCTTCTTCATGCGCCAGATGCAGGGCGGTGGCCGTGGCGGTGCTTTCTCGTTCGGCAAGAGCAAGGCGCGCATGCTCGACGAGGCCAATAACACGGTGACCTTCGCCGACGTCGCCGGCTGCGACGAAGCCAAGGAAGAAGTCGCCGAGCTGGTCGAGTTTCTGCGCGATCCGTCCAAGTTCCAGAAGCTGGGCGGACGCATTCCGCGCGGCGTCCTGATGGTCGGCAATCCGGGCACCGGCAAGACGCTGCTGGCGAAGGCCATCGCCGGCGAAGCCAAGGTCCCGTTCTTCTCGATCTCGGGCTCCGACTTCGTCGAAATGTTCGTGGGCGTCGGCGCGGCGCGCGTGCGCGACATGTTCGAGCAGGCGAAGAAGAACGCGCCATGCATCGTGTTCATCGACGAAATCGACGCCGTCGGTCGCCAGCGCGGCGCGGGTCTGGGCGGTGGCAACGACGAGCGCGAGCAAACGCTCAATCAACTGCTGGTCGAGATGGACGGCTTCGAGGGCAATTCGGGCGTCATCGTCATCGCCGCCACCAACCGGCCCGACGTGCTCGACCCGGCGCTGATACGTCCGGGCCGCTTCGACCGCCAGGTGTTCGTGCCGCTGCCGGATATCCGCGGCCGCGAGCAGATTCTCCTGGTGCACATGCGCAAGGTGCCGCTCGCCGCCGACGTCAAGGCCGAGATTATCGCGCGCGGCACGCCGGGCTTCTCCGGCGCGGACCTCGCCAACCTGGTCAACGAGGCGGCGCTGTTCGCGGCGCGTAGGAGCAAGCGTCTGGTCGACATGGAAGACTTCGAGATGGCCAAGGACAAGATCATGATGGGCGCCGAGCGCAAATCCATGGTCATGTCCGAGGAAGAGAAGAAGAACACCGCGTATCACGAGTCGGGACACACGGTGGTGGCGAAGCTCTTGCCCAAGACCGACCCGGTGCACAAGGTGACCATCATTCCGCGCGGCCGCGCCCTGGGCGTGACCATGCAGCTTCCGGAGCAGGATCGGTACTCGTACGATCGCGATTACCTCCTGCAGCGTATCGCCGTGCTCTTCGGCGGCCGTATCGCGGAGGAGATCTTCATGCACCAGATGACGACCGGCGCCGGCAACGATTTCGAGCACGCGACGACGATGGCGCGCAACATGGTCACGCGCTACGGCATGTCGGACGCGCTGGGCCCGATGGTCTACGCCGAGAACGAGGGCGAAGTCTTCCTCGGCCGCTCGATCGCGACGCAAAAGAACGTGTCCGAGGCGACGATGCAGAAGGTCGATCTCGAGATCCGGCGCATCATCGACGAGCAATACGCGTTGGCGCGCAAGCTCATCGAGGACAACCGCGACAAGGTCGAAGCATTGGCGAAAGCGCTGCTCGAGTGGGAAACGCTGGACAGCGAGCAGATCGAGGACATCATGCAGGGTCGGCCCCCGCGGCCGCCCAAGCCTTCGACCTCGCCGGCAGCCGCCACCTTCGGCCCTGACGCCGGTCCTGACGCCGCGCCATCCGTGACCCCGGCGTAACACGCCATCCGCTTCGCGCCCGGTCACAGGGCGCGGCCGGGGTGGGGGGAAGATGATCGTCGCGCAATCCAACGCGCTTATCTGCGGCCGCCATCGCCTTTCCCTCGGCAGGCCGCTGGTCATGGGCGTGCTCAACGTCACCCCGGACTCGTTTGCCGACGGCGGCACCTTTTTTGACCTTCGCGACGCGACCGATCGCGTTCGGCAGATGCTGGGCGACGGCGCCGACATCGTCGATATCGGCGGCGAGTCGACCCGGCCCGGCGCGGCGCCGACACCGGAAGCCGACGAGCTCGGCCGCGTCATTCCCTTGCTGGAGAAAATTCGCATGTCGTGCGACGCGCGCGGCGTGCCGATCTCGGTCGACACGCGCAAGCCCGCGGTGATGCGCGAGGCGATCGCGGCGGGCGCCTCGATGATCAACGACATCAATGCTCTGCGCGCCCCCGGTGCGATAGACGCCGTGTCCGGGGGCGGCGCGGCGGTCTGCCTGATGCATATGCAAGGTGAGCCCGAGACGATGCAACACAGCGCCGCGTACGATGACGTCGTTGCCGACGTGGCGGCGTTTCTCTCGGAGCGCGCCGCGGCGTGCGTCGCTGCGGGCATCGGCCGCGATCGGATCGTGCTCGATCCCGGCTTTGGCTTCGGTAAGACTGTGGAACACAACCTCGCCTTGCTGCGGCGATTGGCGGAGATCGCCGCGCTCGGCTATCCGCTGCTCGCTGGGCTGTCAAGGAAGTCGACCATCGGAGTTCTCACCGGCCGCGACGTCGACGACAGGATGGCTGGCAGCGTCGCCGCGGCTCTGGCGGCCGTCGCGCGCGGTGCGGCGATCGTTCGCGTGCACGATGTGCGAGAGACAGTCGATGCGCTCAAGGTATGGCGCGCGGTGCAAGTCGGATAACTGCGAGCGCACTGATGGCTACAACCTGTTATTACCGCGCGTAGCGGAAATCGAATGGAGATCCAATTCGTGTACCTTCGGATCTTTACGACTGCGCTTCGAGAATAATGAGCAAAAAATATTTCGGTACCGACGGCGTTCGCGGACGCGTGGGCGAGCCACCGATCACGCCTGAGCTCGTGCT
>JRHI01000545.1_pt1 | contig 39844 bp, 40 predicted proteins | sample 215371 | NCBI WGS metagenome assembly JRHI01 (sample SAMN02929681, study PRJNA255918) | sediment metagenome | biome: cave system; feature: Ice Cave; material: Sediment; isolation source: sediment from deep within a dark volcanic ice cave with no known source of... ... | reverse complement strand
GGCGTGGAGCATGCGCTCCACGCCACTGCCCCTGCCACCAGGAGGAGAAACCGACCCCTACCAGGCGTAGCCACGTCCTCCAAAGATTCCGACCATCGTTGGAAGGTCGTACCACGAGAATGCCGGGACCGAACTCCAGACGGTCGTTGCGGAGTCCGAGTAGTAGGCCTGCGCGCCTGATTGCTGATACCCGCCGACCTGAAACCAATGAAAGATCGTCTGATTCACGGGATGTCCGACGAGGTGTGGTTGCCCGGCCAGTTCGTATGCGTCTCCCGACAAGGTGAAACCATTTCGTATGTCGTAGTCGAGCCGGTTGTAAAAGTTGGTGTTGTCAGCGCTTGTCGGAGAGCTGGACACCCAGACGAAGGAAAAGTAGTTCCAGTGGGCAACTGGCTGCCCAACATAGGCGTTGATGCCAGCGACCTGGTTATCGACACTCGTGCCATTGGCGTCCGTGCCCGTGTAGCTGGCCGCGGTGGCCTGTGACACGGGTCCAGTCAGCATGCCGTTGTTGGCTTGAGTCGTCGCCATCTCCGAGATCGTGGCCGGACCGCACCAAGTGCTTTGCAGCTGACCCTGTTGGTTGATCCAATCGACCCAGGCGTAGCCCGGGCCGCTCGAGAACGTTGCGGCCGCGCGGTTGGAGAATGAGTCGGCGAGGCGTGCGAACGCGCCGGCAACCCCGGGCGTGCTGGAGTGGGCGCACTCGCGCTCCAGCGTCGCGCGATCGGGCAGGATGGTGACCGAAGCGCGCTTTGTCAGTGTCGACAAAATCGCATCCTTGCGCACAACCTCCCGTGCGAAGTTCTCAGTTGTGCCGGTGCTCAGGTCGCGGTTTCCCTTTTCAGGATCGTAGATGGCGAGGGCGGCCTCCTTTGCCCTCGCTTGCGACCCGGCGACTGCGGGATCAAGCGGCGCGGGATCGACTGCCGGCAGGTATTTCGCTGGCGTCGCGTCGTGACATGCGCTGGCCGGCAGACCTGCGGCGAGCGCAGCTGCGGTGCCGACAACCTGGCCGATCGGCACTTGAATCGCAATCGCTAAACCGAACATGAAGGCGAGCGTCCGTCTGGGCACTGGCTTTCCTTTCATGGCTCATCCGCTCGAGCGCCGATGCTTCAATCAGCCTCATGGCGCGCGGACGACGTGTCGCCCGACTTTGGTCGCCGTAAGTCGGGTCTGTTCAGTCCAACTTGCCACTGGCTAGAATGCCCGACGTGACGGCTCCGGCGACGGGTCGCCCCCCGGTAGAACAACTTTTGACCTCAGCGCGCGAGTTGCGGTTCGATGAGCGTTTCACCGAGGCCTTGAGCGCGCTGGATCGCGCGATGGCGCTTTCGCCGTCCGGTGAGCAATTGCGATTGATCCAAGCGGAGCAGGCCCGGCTCGCCTACTACGTCGGAAACTTCGAGGACGGCGTGCGGCTGGCGGACGAGGTGCTCAGCGAGGGCCAAGACTTGGCCGCCGCCCGGGCAGGTCTTGCTGCAAGCGTGAATCTCATGGCCCTAAATCGGGCGCATGACGCGCTCGCGGCGATTTCGTTGGCGCAATTGCGCTTGCGTGTCGCCCGGGCTCGGGGCGAAGACCTAGCCGACGCGTTGATTCAACTCGCCCACGTGCAAGCTCATATGGGCTCACATGGCGCTGCCGTCGAAACTGGGCGCGCGGCCGTGCGACTCACCGGAAGTGGTGCGGACGGCGAGCGATTAAGGGGGCGAGCGCTTTGCGCCTTGGGGCTTGTCTTGTCCTATGCCGGTGACGACGATGCACTTGAGGCACTGATGAATGCGGAACGCGCCGAACGAACTCGGTCGGCCTCACTGTGGCACTGGACACAGTTCTGCATCGCGGCGTACCTGCGCGACCGTGGCTACGCCCCAGCCGCGGCGGCGTGGCTTGGCCGTAGCGGCGTCTCTATCGGCCACGAGCTGGCGTGGTTCGCAATCCGAAGCGGTGACATCTCTGATGTGAATCGCTGGCTACGCTCGCATGTTCGTGGCGACGAACGGCCTTTCGCGCGTTGTGTTCTCGCCGCACTCAGAACCGCAAGCGGAAACGCTCGAGCCGCGCCCGCCGCTCTGCGGGCCGCGGATGAATTCACGCGGCTGGGCATGCAGCACTGGTCGTGGGGCGCACGTTGGATCGCTGCCGCAGATCCGCAACTGGCCCCCGTGCGGCGCGGCGCGCTCGTCGGCAATCTTATTGATGAACTGGAGGAACGTTCCAGTCTGCATTGGGGGTTTTTCGATCCAGCATCCTGCATCCGGGTGCTGCGGATAACTGCACGCTACGGGTTGCCGCAGTACGCCGAGCGGATTCGCGCGCACGTGGAGGCGTGGTCGGCACCCGCACGTTATGAGGACGGCGCCCTTCTTGGTGCTCTCAGCCTTCTCAAAGCTGAGGCGTTATCCAGTCTCGCCGATGCAGGGCTAACGTTAGCCGAGGTACGAGGATTGGTCGTGGTACTGGAGCTGTGGCTAGAGGGCAGTGATCCGAGCCGCGCTGCGTTGGCCGATCGTCTCCACGCTCGCGAGAGCTCAGTGCGTTCACTGATTAGCGAGATCCGAGCAAAGCTCGGGATCCGAGGACGCCGCGGTGTCGAACCGCTGATCGCGTGGCTCGCGGAGCGCGATCTCTTGGCGCCCGCTACCGCTACGAGCGTCATCCGCCGGCTCACCAGCTGATCTGTGAATCGCCCTGGGATTCAGGGTCGTGGGCCTCGCAGAAGTCCGGCCGGAAGCCGTAGTGGCTAGCGAAGCGCACGTACTCGGGATGCGGGACGACGACGTTGGCGACGACGCCCGCCTTGATGCAGCCCATCCGGCTTGATGCAGCCCATCCGGTCGGTGATGGCCACCGCCGGGACGCCGCCGAGCGCCTCGAAGCACTCGGCGAGGAGTCGCAGCGTCGTGTCACGCCGCTTGTCCAGGGCGAAGCGCACAAAGCGCACCCGGCTCCAGACCAGCACGGCGCAGAAGATCTGCAGCGGGCCCTCCTCGCCCCAGTCGAAGGCGAGGTGCTCGCCCGGGGTCGGGAGCCACGGCCGATAGACCCGCCGGCGAGTGCGCCAGGCGTCCTTCTCCGAGCGGACCAGACGTCGGAAGTTGCGCGCGGACCCCGCGTATCCCGCGGCGCGCGCGAAGGGCAACAGGCGCTTGGCCGAGATGCGCCCGTCGGTCGCGGCGACTTTCTCGCGCACGACGTCGCCGGCCGCTTCGGTGTTGTGCCGGCGCGCCGCGCGCGGCGGCGGCGGGCCCAGCTGCTGGCGCAAGACGACGCGGCGGACGGTCTTGGGCGTGGTGCCGCACAGATCGGCCACGGCGCGAAAACTTCCGAGCTCACGGTATGCGGCGATGATGTCCATGCGTTCTCTGGGAGACTTCACGACGATGTCCTCCGGTGCGGGTGTGGTGTGCCTCGACAGCGACACCATCGCCGACCGGAGGACGTCCTGAATTCAGCTGGTCAGGACGGAGGAGGCGGGGACTTTTGGTGGCCACGAGTGGGGACTTTCACATGGCCACGCGCACCGCCGACATCGCCGACGAGCGCCAGGTGCAGGAGCTGGTCCTGGCGACCGAGCGCTGGGTCGGCCCCGCCGGGATCCTCGTGAACAACGCCGGCGTCCTCGATCCGATCGGACCGCTCGCCGAGAGCGACGGCGCGGCCTGGCTCCGGAACATCGCGATCAACGTCGGCGGGACGTATCTCGTCACCCGTACCGTGCTGCCGGGGATGATCGACCGGGGCGCCGGGCGGATCGTGAATATCTCCTCCGGCGCGGCCGATCACGCGAGTGCCGGCTGGAGCGCGTACTGCGCCGCGAAGGCGGCCGTCGATCAGCTCAGCCGGGCGCTTGCGCTCGAGATCGACGGGAGCGGCGTCTCGGTGTGCGCCTTCCATCCCGGGTTACTGGACACTGGCATGCAGGAGCGGATCCGCCGGGCCACGCCGGAGGAGTTCCCCCGGGTCGCCGAATTCCGCGAGGCCCATGCGTCCGGCCGGGTACAGGATCCCCATGGTCCGGCACGGATCGTCGCGTATCTGTGCTCGCCCGGCGGCGCGCGGAACGGCGCGACGCTCGAGGTCGGGGATCCCGAGCTCCAGCGCGCCGCCGCTGAGGCGCTCGGTGGGCCTTCTTGAACGCCGCGGCCGATCAGCCCTTGACCCCGTAACCGGCGGCGCTGCGGATGAAGTAGCGCTGGAAGAAGATCACCAACAGGATCACCGGTATGGCGTTGAACATCGCACCGGCCAGCACCCAGTTCCAGTGCACGCCGAACAGGCCCTGGAACGACGCCAGGCCGAGCGGCAGCGTCATGTTCTCGGGAGAGCGCACGACGATAAGCGGCCACTGGAACGCGTTCCAGACGCCCTGGAAGCGCAGGATCGAGAGGGCCGCGAGAGCGGGCAGGGCGTTGGGCAGCACGACGTACCAGAAGGTCCGGAAGGTGCCCGCGCCGTCCAGGGAGGCGGCCTCTTCGAGCTCCCGCGGCAGGGACTTGAAGAATTGGGTCATGAAGAAGACGCCAAAGACCTCCGCCAGGTCCGGGAGGGCGATCCCGAAGAGGTTGTCGATGAGGCCGACCTCTTTCAGCACCAGGAATTTCGGGACCCACATGACCTGCCCTGGGATCATGATGCTTCCGAGGATCGCCAAAAGGAGCACGGTCGCGCCGGGGAAACGAAGACGAGCGAATGCGTATCCCGCCAGCGAGCACACGAACAGGTAGGCCACGAGGTGGAACGCGGCGAGCAGAAGACTGTTCACGATCCAACGCGGAAAGAATCGCGAGTTGTTCCACACCTCGACGTAGTTGTCCCAGCGCGGCTCGGCCGGGAGCAGCGCCGGAGGCCAGTCGAGGATCTCGGTGGGCGACTTGAGCGACCCGGTGACCGTGAGCACGAAGGGGACGAGCGCGAGGAAGGTCACCACCGCCGCGGCCGCGAGGAAGATCCCCTGGCGCAAGAGCTTGGTGGCGCGCGGCGCCAGCGGCAGGGTGGCCCCGGACGCCTCGCCTGCGCGGGCCACTCGTCCACTGTCGTCGCGGGTCCTCGGACCCGTTACGGCGTCCATCAGTAGTCCGGTCTCACGTCGAGGTAGCGTCGCTGGACCAGCGTGATCACGAAAATGACCGCGAACAGGATCACGCCGAGAGCGCTCGCGTAGCCCATGTTCAGATCGCGAAAGCCCTCGCGCCACAGCAGGTAGGTGACCGTGAGCGTCGCGTCGTTCGGGCCCCCATTCGTCGCGATCTTCACTTGGTCGTACAGCTGGAGGCAGCCGATCGTGCCCAACACGACGACCAGGAAGATCGTTGGTCGCAGCAGCGGCAGGGTCATCCGGAAGAACGTCCGCACGGGTCCCGCGCCGTCGATGCGCGCCGCCTCGTAGATCTGCTCGGGGATGTCCTGAAGGGCGGCGAGGAAAATGAGCATCAGCGTTGCCGCGGTCGCCCAGATATTCATGATCATGATCGCCGGTAACGCCGTCGCCTCATCGGCAAGCCATGAGACACGGATCGGTATGCCGATGCCGTTCAACGCGTAGTTGATGAAGCCGTCCGGCAAGAACAGCCACCAGAAGATGAGGGTGGTGACGACCGAGGACGCCACCGAGGGCAGATACCAGGCCACCCGGAAGAACTTTCGGAATGGGATCTTCTGGTCGAGCACGGCCGCCATGACCAGAGCGAGCGCGGTCTGTATCGGCACGACGACGATGGTGTAGGTCGCCACGTTCCCCAGGGCCTTGAGGAACGCCGTATCGCTGAGGGCCCGAGCGTAGTTCTTCAGGCCGATGAACTCGGTGAACGTCGTGTCGGTGAGCAGGTCGTAGGGGGTGAACGAGAGCCACACCGCCAGGACCATCGCGACGATGACGAACACGACCAGGAAGAAGAGGTAGGGAGCGAGGAACAGGTAGGCGACCAGCGCCTGTCGGCGGTGCCTGAGGCGCTGGCGGCGCGGCGGCGCGGGTACTCGTTCGGGGTCTCGCGACGCCGCCGCGCGCCTGCCCTGCGCGAGGCTCACGGCCGTGCTGTTCCGCCGGCGTGAGGCCAGCGTCCGCGCGTCATTGAGGCAAGGCCTTCAGCTCCGCGGCCAGCTTGTCCAGCCCTTCCTTGACCGTCGTCTTCTTGAGCATGATGGCCTCCAGGGTCTTATTGATCGCGTCGTTGATCTTGCCCGTGTTCGGAGCGCCGTAGTTGAACGGCTTCGCGTAGGCGTAGCCGGCGAAGATCGCCTTCGAGCCGGCGTCCTTGATGTCGCTCTCGAGCGCGACGCGCGTCGGCAGCGCGAATCCGGCATTGAGCACGGCGCGCTGGTTCTCGGCTCCGGTGAGATACCGGGTGACCGCGAACGCGGCGTCCGGGTTCTTGGATTTCGCCGACACCGAGTACGAGACGACGAATGCCAGATTGGCCTTGCCGACCGGGCCTTTCGGCATTTGGGCCACGCCATAGTTCACGGTCGGGAAGTCCTTCTTGAGGAATGCGGGTAGCCAGCCGCCCTCGAACACCATCGCGGCCTTGCCCTTGGCCAGCGCTTCGCCGGCCCATCCCATGCCAAGCTCCGAGGGCAGCTTACTGGTGCCCTCCTTGGCCTCGAACCCGGTGTAGAAATCGACGGCCTGCACGCCCTTGTCGTTATTGATCGCCGTGATGTCGCCCCCTGCCTGCCAGAGGAACGGAACGAACCGGGCCGCATCGGCGGGCAGCGCGAGGCCGACGACGCCGTCCTTGGTCAGCGCCTTCGCCGCTGCCGAGAGGTCGCTCCAGGTCCAGTCGTTCGTCGGCTCCTTCACGCCCGCCTTCTGGAAGAGGTCCTTGTTGTAGACCAGGCCGAGCGTGTTGAAGTCCTTGGGGATGCCATAGACCTTGCCCTGGTAGCTGAACGCGTTGAGCAGCGGCTGGGCGAAGTCGTCCTTCTTGGTACCGGTGCGCTGCATCTGATCGTCCAGCGCCAGGAGCTTTCCGGTCTTCATGATCGTGTCCGCCCAGAAGACGTCCACGTAGAACACGTCCGCCTCGGTGCCGGCGGCGAGGTTCGTCTTCAGGACCGTTTCGTAGTCTTTCGCGATCGGTTCCCACTTCACCGTGACGCCGGGGTTCGCCTTCATGAACGCGTCGAGCGAGTCCGTCAGCAGCTTGTCCTCCGCCGGACTCGACGACCAGCCTGAGACGCGGACGGTTCCCGAGAGGGCCGCCGGTGCGCCGCCGCCGGGCGTCGGGGAAGCACCCCCGGTCCCGGCGGGCGAGCAGGCACCGAAGAGCAGCGCTGCCGTACCGAGGATCGCGAGGATCGCGCTAGACCGTTTCATCTGTTCGACTCCCTTTCATTTCATTCGGCTGCCGAAGCGCCCACAGCGGGCGCAGCCCGCGCCGGTGGCCCGGTCGACCGGCGGATGATCAGCTCAGCTGGAAGCACCACCGGTCTGACCGCCTCTCCGCGGATCAGGGCAAGCAGCAGGCGCGCCGCGCTCAGGCCCATCTCGTAGCGCCGCTGACGCACCGTCGTCAGCTGCTCGCCGGCCAGCTCCGGGATGTCGTCGAAGCCGATCACCGAGAGGTCCTGCGGAACGCGCAGACCGCATTCGTGCGCGGCGTCGATCACGCCGAGAGCGACCTCGTCGCTCGCCGCGAAGATGGCGGTGGGAGGCACCCGTGACTTGAGCAGGGTGAAGGCGGCGTCTCGACCACCTCCGCGCGTGAAATCGGTGTGGACGATCAGCTCGCTGCCCGCCGCGACGCCTGCCGCGGCCAACGTCGTCCGCCACGCACGCGCGCGCTCACGGGAGACCCACGCCTCCCGTCTCCCGGCCGCGTGGGCAATGCGCCGGTGGCCGAGCGCGAGCAGGTGTTGCACCGCCGCCGCCGCCCCGGGCCCCTGTTCGGAGGTGACGTAGCTGCAGCGGGCCGATTCGACGGGCAGGTCAAGGAGGACGATCGGCGTCCGGCCCGAAGTGAAGCGTTCCAGGTTGTCGTCGCGAAGGTCCAGACCAAGACAGATGGCGCCCTCGACGTGGTGGCTGGCGCAGAGCGCCAGCAGATCGCGGTCCGGCCGCACCGCGTCGGGACCGAACACCAGCAGATCCCGCTCGGCGAGGCGGAGTCCGCGGTAGATGCCGGCGATCACGTCCCCGGCGAACGGATGGAGGAGGCCCTCCCCGGTCCGGTCGATGTGCACCAGACCGACGGTCGCCGAAGGAGCACCGACGAGCGTGCGCGCCGCCCGATCGCGGTGGTATGCGAGCCGGCGGGCGGCCTCGATGACGCGCGCCCGTGTCTTCGTGTTCACGTCCGCGTAGCCGTTGAGGGCCCTCGACGCGGTCGTCACCGACACGCCTGCGCTGCGAGCCACATCGCGAAGCGTTGCGCCCATTCCGCCGTCCCTCCCGAGCGCTGGGGAACCTAATCCGAAACGTTTCGGACGTCAACGCCCCGGGGCGCCCGAACGGGCGGATCCGGGGTGGCCAGCCGTGCGAGCTAGGGGTTGCTCCCAAGCTCGATGCCCGAGGCGCTGGCGGCGCTGATCCGAGCGCGACCCGCGCGGCGTTCGATGCGCACGTCGATGCTCCCGCGGCCGACCCGAAGTCCGACGGCCTCGAAGCGGCGCACGCCGCCGGGCAGCAGCGGATCGAACGTGACCCGGCGGCCGTCGGGACTGACCTGGAGGCCGAGCATCGTGCGCACGCACATGAACGCTGCCGCGGCCGTCCACGCCTGCGGGCTGCAGGCCACCGGATACCGCCGGGGCGGCCGGTTGCCCGTCCGACGGTCGCCGCCGTACAGCTCGGGCAGGCGGTGATCGGGAAAGGTCTCGGCCGCGGCGAGCAGCTCGCCGATCGTGGCCGCGGCGGCCCCCCGCGCTCCGTACCGGCCCATCCCGGCCGCGGCGATGGCCGTGTCATGTGGCCACACGCTGCCGTTGTGGTAGCTCACCTCGTCGTAGTGGCGCGACCGCGAGCTGCGCGTGCGGATACCCCAGCCGCTTGCCATGTCGGGTCGGCGCAGGCGCGCCGTGACCCTGCGGCCGTGCGCGGTGGAGGCGATGCCTGTCCAGAGCACGTGTCCGGCGTTCGAGGTGACATCCGGTATCGGTCGCTTCGCGCCGTCGATCGCCTGCGCATAGAACTGCCGGTCGGCGAGCCAGAAGGCGCGCTCAAAGTTCCGGCGGAGCGCCGCCGCTCCCTCGGCGAGCTGGCGCGCCCACGCGGGATCGCGCCCGGCCACGACCTCAGCCAGCGCGATCCGCGCGGCGTAGGCGTAGGCCTGCACCTCCACTGCGGCGATCGGCCCGGCCGGTGCGTGGCCGTCGGGGGTCAGCAGGCTGTCGTGCGAGTCCTTCCAGACCTGGTTGTCGATGCCCTTGCCCGGCGGCGCGCGTCGCCGGTACTCGATGAAGCCATCGCCGTCGCGGTCGCCCCATTCATCCATCCAGCGGAGCGCGCTGCGCAGCTGCGGCTCGAGCGTCTCGATCACGCCCGCGTCCGGCAACCAGCGCTCCGCCTCGGCGGCGAGCCAAACGAACAGCGGGGTCGCGTCGACCGAACCGTAGTACGGCGACGCGAAGGCGCCGCCGGTGCGTACCAGCTCGCCTTGGCGGACCTCGTGCGGGATCCGACCGGGCTCTTCGTCGCGCCGCGCGTCATCCGCGCGTCCCTGCCAGCGCGCGAGCGAGCGGAGCACACCCAACGCCATGTCCGGCCGCAGCGTGAGCGCGCTCATGGCCGTGATCAGCGAGTCACGGCCAAATGGAGCGAGGTACCAGGGGCTCCCGGCCATCGGGAACAGCCCATCCTCGAGCTGATCGCAGAGCACGAACAGGTCAAGGGAGCTCTGCTCGAGCCAGCGATCGAGAGACGGCGAGTCGGACGCGAATCGCGTCGCGCTCTCATGCCACGCGGGCCAGCGGCGTCCGGCGGCCACCGGGCGCGGGTGGGCGCTCGAATGGACCCGCACCGACACGTCGAGGCGCGCGCTCTCGCCGGCGCCGAGGCGCACGCCCCAGTCACCGCGTGCGGACGTCCCGGCGAGGCGCCACACCGCGGGTGCGGCTCGGACCGTGGTCTCATGGCGTACGCCGTCGCCGGCCCGGTAGCGCAGCGTGGGCCCGTCCGCGTTCAAGCGCGCCGGCTCAAGACGGCCGGACGTGATGCGCCGGAGCCGCCGTACTTCGAGCAGATCGCGGAAGTCGGCAGCGACGTGCAGTTCGGCACGGAAGGCGGAGGCGCGCGGCGCCAGATTGCGCACGGTCCAGCGGTCCGTCAGGCTCGCTTCGACGCGTACGCGCCGCTCCATGAGCAGCGGCAGCACCGTACCGTTCCGCTCGATCGCGTACTCGATCCGTGCCCCATCGGGCAGCAGCGTCACGTGCGTCACGCGCAGCCTGCCGGAGGACGGGTGGAGGCGATACGTGGACAGGTGCCGGGTGTCCCAGGCGTACAGCCCGAGGCCCTCGCGTGAGGGGCCGGGGATCTCGCCGATGTCATTCGCGACGAGCACGAGACCGGCGCCCTTCAGCGACAGCTGCCGGTCCGAGGACGGAGTGACGGACACCATGATCGTTGTCCTCCTGGCCGGTCCTAGCCGGTCGCGAGCACCACCGACTTCTTCTCGAGATAGCCGTCGAGCGCCTCGAGGCCATGCTCCTTGCCGAAGCCGGACTGCTTCGATCCGCCGAACGGCAGCTGGTCGTAGGCCACCTGGATGTCGTTCACCCAGGTGTAGCCCGCCTCGATCTGCTCCATCGCGCGGCGGGCCTTCGCCAGGTCCTTCGTCCAGATCGACGAGCCCAGGCCATAGACGCTCGCGTTCGCCTTGGCGATCGCCTCATCGAGGTCGTTCACGATGACGATCGGCAGCGCCGGGCCGAAGACCTCTTCGGTGAGCATCCGCGAGTCCTCCGGGACATCACGGAGGACGGTCGCCTCCATGAACCAGCCCTTCCCGAGATCGCCGGCGTCCGGCCGCGTGCCACCGGCCAGGACCGTGGCCCCGCGCTTCACCGCGTCGGCGACCTGGCCTTCGACCTCGGCACGCTGCTGCTCGGTGTGCAGCGGACCCATCTTCACCCCGTCGACCATGCCGTTCCCGATCTTCCATTCCTTCTGCGCCCGGTCGGAGACCTTGGTCATGAATTCCTCGGCGACCGAGGCGAAGACATAGACGCGCTTCACCGCGAGGCAGGCCTGCCCGGCGTTGAAGAAGCGGCCGATCGCCGTCGCCGCGCTCGCGCGACGCAGGTCGGCATCATCGCAGACGATCATCGGGTCGCTCCCGCCCAGCTCCAGCGTGACGCGGGTCACGTTGTCGGCGGCCAGCTTCATGATCCGCTTGCCGGTCTCGGTCTGACCGGTGAACGCGATCTTGTTCACCCGCTTGTGGCTGACGAGCGCGTCGCCGATCTCGCCGCCCGAGCCATGCACGATGTTCAGCACCCCGGGCGGGAGGCCGGCGGAGTTGATGACCTCCACCGCGCGCTGTGTCGCGAGCGGCGTCGTCGACGCCGGCTTCAGCACCACCGTGCAGCCGGTCGCGAGGGCCGGGCAGACCTTGTTCGCCATGAGCGTGAGCGGGAAGTTCCAGGGCGTGATCGCCACGACCACGCCGATCGGGCGGCGGAGGGTGAGGCCGAACTTGCCGGGGTCCTCGAGCGGCACGTAGTCACCGCGGATCTTGTCCGCGAGGCCGGCGTAGTACTCGAGGTTCTCCTGCACCCGCGAGGCCTCGAGGACCGCGTGCGCGAGCGGCTTGCCCTGCTCCAGGGTGAGGAGCCTCGCAATCTCCGGCACCGCGGCCTTCATCTTCTCCGCGGCGGCATGCATGAGCGCGGCGCGCTTGCCCGGAGCGAGCGCGGCCCAGGCCGGGAAGGCCTTCGCCGCGGCCTCGACCGCGGCATCGACTTCGGATGCCGCCCCGCGCGGGACCGTGCCGACGACCTCGCCGGTGGCGGGGTTGCGCACCTCGATCGTCTTGCCGCTCCGCGCGTCCACGAGCTCACCGTTGATGTACATCTGTGCCATCTCGAACCTACTCCCACGCTCCGGACTCGACCCGGGACGGTCATGTTCTCCAGTAGATTGTGACCGAAAACCAAGACCCGAAGACCGGACCGCGCAGGGGAGGCTGAACATGCCCGTCGTCCGTCTCGAGATACAGGATGCCGTGGGACATATCGTGCTCGATCGTCCGCCGGCCAACTCGTACGACAAGGCGTTCCTCGACGATCTCTCGCTCGCCATCGATGAGGCCCGCTTCGACCCGACGGTGAAGGCGATCGTGGTCCGGAGCGCATCGGCGAAGTTCTTCTCGGCCGGCGCCGACGTGAAGATGTTCGCCGCGACCGACGCGGTCTATCAATTCGCGTTCGTCATCCACGCGAACGAGATCATGTCCAAGTTCGAGCGCACGCCAAAGATCGTGGTCTGCGCCATCAACGGCCACTGCCTCGGCGGCGGCCTCGAGATCGCGCTCTGCTGCGACATCCGCATTGCCGCCGAGGGGACCTACAACATCGGCCTGCCCGAGGTGACGCTCGGTGTCCTGCCGGGCACCGGCGGCACGCAGCGCTTGCCACGGCTCATCGGCCGGCAGCGAGCGCTCGAGATGATGATCCGCGGCAATTCGGTGCAGCCCGCCGAGGCGAAGTCCCTCGGGATCGTCGACGAGCTCGCGCCGCCCGGGAGCGTCCAGGGGCGGGCGCACGAGATGGCCTCGTTCTTCTCGACCGGCCCGACGCTCGCGATCGGCCAGATCAAGCTCGCGACCGGGCTTGGCGGCGGGATGCCGTTCCAGAACGGCATGCTGTTCGAGCACCAGGCCGTCGGCCGACTGTTCGCCTCCGAGGATGCGCGCGAGGGCGTGACCGCCTTCACCGAGAAGCGCAAGCCGAACTACAAAGGCAAATGAGCGCCGCACGAACACCACCAGCCCTGACCGTTCGCGTACCGAAGGCACGGGATTGACCAAGGTCGTCTCCCTCGCGGAGGCGATCGGCAGGCACGTCCCCGATGGCGGTCTGGTCGCGCTCGGGTGCGCGCTCGAGCCGGCGGTGCCGTTCAGCGCGGTCCACGAGCTCATCCGCCAGGGCCGGCGCGACCTGCGGCTGATCGGGCCGATCAGCGACATCGCCTTCGACATGCTCATCGGCGCCGGGTGCGTCGCGGAGGTGCATGCCGCCTGGGTCGGCAACGTGTCCGCCGGCCTCGCCCACTGCTACCGCCGGGCGATGGAGCACGAGATCCCGCGCCGGATCCGGGTCTTCGATCACAGCAACTTCACGATCGCCCAGGCGCTCCTCGCCGGGGCGCTCGGCTCGCCATACCTGCCCACGCGGACCCTCTTGGGATCGGACATCCCGCGCGCGAACGGCACGTTCAAGGAGGCCGCCTCGCCCTTCGACGGCTCGCCGCTCCTGCTCATCCCGGCGATCACCCCCGATGTCACGATCCTCGCCTGCCAGCGGGCCGACGCCGACGGCAACGCCCATCTGTGGGGGCCGTGGGGTGTCTCGCAGGAGGCCGCGCTCGCCGCCCGGACGGTCATCGTCATCGCCGACGAGGTCGTCGGCCGGGCGGTCATCGCGAGCGATCCGAACCGGACGATCGTCCCCGGGCTGAAGGTCGCCGCGGTCGTGGAGGAGCCGGGCGCCTGCCATCCCTCGCCGCTCCAGGGCCGCTACGCGCGCGACCACGAATTCTTCCACGAGTACCACCGCGCGACGCGGGATGTCGCCGGATTCGAGCGCTGGATCGCGGAGTGGGTGACCGGTGTTTCCGATCGCGCGGCGTACCTGCGCAAGCTGAACGGCCGCTGGGCCGCCCTCGCCGCACTCGGTGAGCCGGCCGCCGAGGCGCGGTTCTAAGGCATGGACATCACCGCCGGCGAGGTCATGGTCGCGCAGGCGGCGCGGGAGATCGCCGACGGGGAGGTCGTGTTCGTGGGGATGCGCCTTCCGCTCATCGCCTTCGTCGTGGCCAAGCGGACCCATGCGCCGAACGCGATCGGTCTGTTCGAGCTCGGGGTCGTGCGCGACGCGCCGGCGCCCGAGCTCCTGTACACGATGGGGGACACCCCGAACGTGGCCGGCGCGACCTGGTGCGCGCGTACCATCGATCTCATGGGCCTGCTGCAGCGCGGCGATGTCGACGCGGGCTTCATCGGCGGCGCCGAGATCGACCGGCACGGGAACCTGAACACCACCGCGATCGGCGCGGACCGTCATCATCCGACGGTGCAGTTGCCCGGCAGTGGCGGCGGCGCCGACATCGCGAGCCTCGCCCGGCGCCTGATCATCATCATGCCCCATGACAAGCGGCGCCTTCGCGACCGCGTCGACGTCGTGACCTCGCCCGGGTACGGCACCGGCGGTGACTGGCGGCGTCGGGTCGGTCTCGTGCGCGGCGGCCCGTCGGTCCTCATCACCACACTCGGCGTCTTCCGGTTCCCGGACGGGGAAGCGGAGCTCGCGTCGTACCACGCGCATTCGAGCACCGCGGAGTGCGTGGCCAACACCGGATGGGCCCTGCGCGTCGCGCCGGACGTGGGGCGTACCGAGGCCCCCGCGGCCGAGGTCCTGGCGATCATCCGCGAGTACGATCCGGAGGGGTTCTGGACCCGGCGCGGGGAGGCCTGATCAGCTGAGCGACCGTCCCATCAGACTCGGATACAAGGCGTCCGCGGAGCAGTTCGCGGCGAGGCCGCTCCTCGATTTCGCCGTCGCCGCTGAGGTACGAGGCTTCGACAGCGTGGTGGTGAGCGATCACTTCCAGCCGTGGCGCTACACCGACGGCCACGCGCCGTTCTCCTTCGTCTGGCTCGCGGCCCTGGGCGAGCGGACGTCGCGGATCACCCTTGGCACCAGCGTCGTCACCCCGACGTTCCGCTATCACCCGGCGATCGTCGCCCAGGCGATGGCGACGCTCGCTTCGCTGAACCCGGACCGCGTCCTGCTCGGCGTCGGCACCGGTGAGTCGCTGAACGAGGTCCCGGTGCTCGGGATCGAATGGCCCGACTTCAAGGAGCGCTTCGGCCGCCTCAAGGAGGCGATCGAGATCATGCGCCGGCTCTGGACCGAGGAGCGCGTGACCTTCGATGGCGCGTACTTCCACACCCGCGCCGCGACGGTCTATGACCGCCCGGAGCGTCCGATCCCGCTCTACGTCGCCGCCTCCGGCGAATCGGCCGCACGGCTCGCCGGACGGACCGGGGACGGGCTGATCTGTACCAGCGGCAAGGGCGCCGCCCTCTACACCGAGACGCTCCTACCGGCGTTCGCTGACGCCGCGGCCAAGGCGAAGCGCGACGCCACGGCTCTGGAGCGGATGATCGAGGTGAAGGTCTCCTTCGATACCGATCGCCAGCGGGCCCTCGAGGACACCCGCCATTGGGCGGCGCTCGCGCTCCCGGCCGAGGACAAGCTCGGAGTGGACGATCCGCGTGAGATGGAACGCCGTGCCGCGGCGCTCCCGCTCGGAACGGTGGCGACCCGCTGGCTCGTCTCGAACGACCCGGAAGAGCAGGTGGAGCGGATCGCGGAGTACGTCGCCTACGGATTCACCCACCTGGTGTTCCACGCTCCCGGGCCGGACCAGCTGCGGTTCCTCGACCTCTTCGGATCAGCGGTCCTGCCGAAACTGCGGGCGCGGTTCGCCTGACCGTCGCTCAGCCCGGCGGACCGCCCGCGACGCGGGGCCGCGGATGCCGGCCGGGCTCGCGTGGAGCGCGGCGTTCCTCCGTCGCGGCGTCGCGCAGATAGCGGCGGATGAGGATCCCGATACGGCGGTAGTGGCTCGCGAGCTGGGCCGTCGCCCCGTCGGCATCTCCGGCACGGATCGCCTCGAAGAAGCGCTCGTGATGCGACGGTGAGTGCTGCAAGGTCGGCCAGCGCAGCGAGCGGGCGACCTCCTGCCGGAGCTGGAAGATGAGCGCCACCAGGCGGGGCCGCCCGGCCGTCGAGTACAGCCGGAGATAGAACCGCTCGGGGGCCGCGAGCTGCGCGTCGGCGCTGACCGGTGCCCTGGTCATTTCCGCGTACAGCTCCTCCAGCTCGGCGAGGTCGTCGTCGGTGATCAGCGGGACCGCCAGCCGGACGGCGTGGCTTTCGAGGAGGATCCGAAGCTCGTAGACCTCCTCGATGTCGTCGGCGTCCAGCTCGGTGACGGTGAAGCCGCGGTAGGGGATCGAGCTCACGAGACCCTCGTATTCGAGCGCGCGCAGCGCCTCACGGACGGGGATCCGGCTGGTGCCGAACAGCTCCGCGAGCTTCTCCTGACGCAGCCGGGTGCCGGGGGGGAGCGTGGCGGTGAGGATCGCCTCACGCACCGAGCTGAGCCACGAGGTCCTGCGCGGTGCTGTCCGCGGTGCTGGCCTTGGCGATGATCCGCTGGAAGCGCGCGGTGCTCTCCTCGAGGGCGGTCGGCGTCAGCTCCTTCGCGCTCATCGGTCCACGGTCCGCTGGGCGGAGGGGTCGGCGGTCGAGACCGGTGGATTGTATGCAGGCCGGTCGCGATGGGAGAAGAAGCGTGGCCCGGCTGAAGCCCGGGGACGCGGCCGTGCCGCGAGGCGGTCTAGGGTCGGGTCCGCCGTCCGGTGACCGCGCGTCTGGCGGTGAGGCCGGCGCGGTAGACGTTCGCGATCAGGAGGACGACCAGGCTGCCGAGGAGCCACCAGCCGGCGATCTCGGGCTGCTCCGCGAACGCCGCGATCCCGCCGGCCACGGCCAGGGCCACGACGATCCCGATCGCGAGCGAGCCGTCCTCCACCAGGAGGCCGAAGGTGTTCGCCCACAGGCCGCCGAGCAGGCTAGACACTCTTCGCCGCGATCTCCGCGCCCTCCGGAAGGATCCGCCGGAGCAGCGCCACCGCGACGCGGCTCGCCGCGAGGAATGCGGCGAGGATCGTCAGGACCGAGAGCGCGTCGCCGGGCCACGCGCCTCCCAGCCCCTCGGCGAACCAGAAGACCCCGAAGCTCGAGAGCATCGCGCCGACCCCAAACTTCAGCCAGTTCTCGGGGACCATCGTGAGCGGATGGCGGAGCACCGCCCCGAGGATCACGACGAGCACGCCGGCGGCGAAGGCGCCGAGGATCGCCGCGTTGAGCGCGGCGCCGCCCCCGGCCCCGAAGGCGATGACGATGAACGCGACCTCGGTCCCCTCGAGCAGGACGGCCTTGAACGCGACGAGCGCCCCGACCGAATCGAACCGCGTATCGGAGCGACCCTGGGCCCGGAGCTCGGCGACCTCGCGCTGGTAGATCCGCTCCTCGTCGTGCAGCGCGACGATCCCGGCGAAACGGAGGATCGCCTTCCGGAGCCAGCGCAGCCCGAACAGGACCAGGAGCGCGCCGACGAAGAGCTTGAGCGCGTGCTCGGGGACCACGTTCACCAATGTCGCGCCGAGGAGCGCGATGATCACGGCGAGGGTGAGCGCCGCGGCGACGCTCCCGACGAGCGGGGCGCGCCAGCCACGGGTGATCCCCACCGCCAGCACGATCGTCGTGGCCTCGACGAACTCGACGGCGCTCGCGGCAAAGGCCGGGAGCGCGGCGGCGACGAGAGATCCCAGGTCCACGGCATACCTCCGCTGGTGCTCCCTCATGTATAGCGAGTGCCTGATAATCGCGCCGTGCTCGACCTGGGCCCGCGGTACAACGCGGCCGAGACGTTCATCGACGCCCACCGGGGGGTCCGCGACGATCGCGTCGCGATCCGCTGCCAGGGCGCCACCGTGACCTACGGCGAGCTGGCGGCGAACGTCGATCGGGCCGGGAACGCCTTCCGCGAGATCGGCATCGGGCTCGAGCAGCGGGTCGTGATCCTGTGCGACGACTCGCCGGCGTTCGTCTACGCGTTCTTCGGCGCGATCAAGCTGGGCGCGATCCCCGTCCCGGTGAACACGCTGCTCACGGCGCGCGACCTCGCGTACATCCTTGCCGACAGCCGCGCCGTCGCGATCGTGGTGTCCGCGCCGCTCCTGCCGAAGGCGCTCGAAGCGCGAGCGTCCGCGCCCCTGCTCCGGCAGGTCATCGTGACCGGAACCGTCGAGGATCCCGCGCCGAGCGCCGACGTGCTCTCGTTCGAAACGCTCCGGGCCGCCGCCGCGCCGGAGCTTGACCCCGCCGACACGACGCCGGACGATGCCTGCTTCTGGCTGTACTCCTCGGGCACGACCGGCTTCCCCAAGGGCGCGGTCCACCTCCAGCACGACATGCTCTTCTGCAGCGAGACCTACGGGCGGCACATCCTCGGCAGCAGCGCGGAAGACCGCCATTTCACGGTCTCCCCGCTGTTCCACGCCTACGGCCTGGGGAACGGGGTGTTCTTCCCGTTCCGGGTCGGCGCGTCGACGGTCTACAAGCCGGAGCGCGCGACGGTGGAGCTGGTCTACGGCCTCATCACCGCGGAGCGGCCGACGATCCTGTTCACCGCGCCGACCTTCTACGCCGCGCTGCTGGCGTATCCGACGGCGGACTTCCGCTACGACCTGTCGTCGCTCCGCTTCGCCGTCTCCGCCGGGGAAGCGCTCCCCCGAGCCTTGTTCGAAGCCTGGAAGAACCGTTTCGGCGGCGAGATCCTCGATGGCATCGGTTCGACCGAGATGCTGCACATCTTCATCTCCAACCTCCCGGGCCGGGCCCGGGGTGGCACGAGCGGGACGGTCGTGCCGGGGTACCGGGCGAAGATCGTCGGCGATGACGAGCAGCCGCTCCCGGCAGGCGAGTCCGGCAACCTCTGGGTGTCCGGCGACAGCGCCTGCGCGTTCTACTGGAACAAGCACGAAAAGACCAAGGCGACGATCCGCGGGGACTGGATCGTGACCGGGGACAAGTACCATCTCGACGCCGACGGGTACTTCACCTACGAGGGCCGGAGCGACGACATGCTGAAGGTCTCCGGGCAGTGGGTCTCCCCCGCGGAGGTCGAGGGCGCGTTGATGGAGCATCCGGCGGTGCTCGAGTGCGGGGTGGTGGGAATGAAGGATCGGGACGAGCTGCTCAAGCCCAAGGCGTTCGTGCTCCTGAAGCCGGGACACAGCGGGAGCGAGGAGCTGGCCGACGAGCTCCGGGCGTTCGTGAAGGGCCGGATCACCCCGTACAAATATCCACGCTGGATCGAGTTCGTGGACGACCTCCCGAAGACCGCGACCGGCAAGATCCAGCGCTTCAAGCTGCGCGAGGGATGACCGCCGCGGAGACCGTCGCCGCCTGGCGCGCCGCGGCCACGCGCGATCCGGAGGGCTTCTGGTCGGCCGCCGCCGAGAAGGTCCCCTGGTCCAGGCGCTGGGACCGGGTGCTCGACTGGGATCCGCCGACGTTCCGCTGGTTCGTCGGCGGCCGGACGAACCTCGCCTATAACTGTCTTGACGCCCATGTGAGCGCCGGCGCGGGCGACCGCAGCGCGCTCATCACCGAGAACGAGCGCGGTGAACGCCGCGAGCGGACCTATGCCGACCTCCTCGCCGAGGCGCGCGCGATCGGCGGGGCGCTCCGCGCGATGGGCATCGGGCGCGGCGATCGCATCGCGATCTACATGCCGACCTGCGAGGAGGCGATCGCGCTCATGCTCGGCGCGATCCGGATCGGCGCGGTGATCATCGTGATCTTCGGCGGCTTCGGCAGTGGAGCGCTCGGTGAGCGGGTCCGGCTCGCGGGGGCGAAGGCCGTCTTCGCGACCGATGTCACCTATCGCAAGGGCAAGGACGTCCCGCTCAAAGGCATCGTCGACGAGGCGGTCGCCGACGCCCCGACGGTGGAGCGCGTCGTCGTGCTCAAGCGCGGCGCGGCCGAGATCCCCTGGAACGCGGCCCGCGACCTGAGCTGGGCCGACTTCCTGCGCCACGGCGTGGGCGGCGACGACCGCCACGCGGACATGGAGTCGAACGAGCCGGCCTACATCCTCGCCACCTCCGGCACGACGGCCAAGCCGAAGCTCGCGGTCCACACCCATGGCGGCTACCAGGTGCATGTCCGGGCGATGGCCGACTGGATGTTCGGCCTCACCCCGAACGACGTGTGGTGGTCGACCTCCGATATCGGCTGGGTCGTCGGCCACAGCTACATCGTGTTCGGACCGCTTCTGGTCGGCTGCGCGACGATCGCCTACGAGGGCGCGCTCGACCATCCCGGACCGGATGCCTTCTACCGGATCGCGGCGGCGAACCGGGTCACCGGCGGCTTCACCTCGCCCACCGCCGTCCGGCTGCTGATGCGCAACGGCGCGCAGGCCGCGGCGCCGCACGATCTTTCGCGGATCCAGCGGATGTTCTGCGCCGGCGAGGTGCTGAACGCTCCAGCCTGGGAGTGGTTCCAGAAAGAGGTCTTCGGCGACCGGATCCCGGTGATCGACCACTATTGGCAGACCGAGACCGGCGGGCCGGTCGTCGGCAACCCGTATGGGATCGCGACCCTGCCGATCAAGGCCGGCTCCTCCGGCGTCCCGCTCGCCGGGATCGAGGCCGCGGTCCTGACCCCGGAGGGTGAGCCGTGCGCGCCCGGGGAGAAAGGGATCTTCGTCATCACCCGGCCGTTCCCCGGCCTCACCGCGCGCCTCTGGGCCGAGCCGGAGCGGTACGCGAAGGACTACTGGGACCGCGTCCCCGGGAAGCGGGTGTACTTCACCGGCGATGCGACGAGCATCGACGAAGACGGGTACGTCTGGTTCAGCGGACGGGCCGACGAGATCATCAAGATCGCCGATCACCGCATCGGGACGATCGAGGTCGAGACCGCGTTCCTCCGCCACCCCGCCGTGGCCGAGGCAGGGGTCACCGGGCGGCCGGACGAGCTGCGCGGCATGGTGATCTCCGCGTTCGTCGTGCTGAAGCAGGGCCACCAGCCCTCCGACGCCCTCAAGGCCGAGCTCCTCGCGACGGTCCGGCGCGAGCTCGGGCCGCTCGCGGTCATCGGCGAGCTCAACTTCGTCGATCTGCTCCCCAAGACCCGGAGCGGCAAGATCATGCGGCGGGTGTTGAAGGCGGTGATCCTGGACAAGGACCCGGGGGACATCTCGACGATCGAGGACGAGGGCTCGGTCGAAGACGCCCGCCAGGCCTGGGAGCAGATGCGGGCGAGTGTCACGGACCGGGGCTGAGGCCAAGCCCCCCTGGTCCGCTGGTCCGCGGTGCCGCGCGCGGTCAAGGACGAGATCGCGAAGTTGCTCGGGTCGCCGGTCGGGCGGGCGCGGCGCGTCTACGGCGGGTATACGCCCTCAGCGACGTTCCGCGTCGCGCTTGCGGACGGGCGGCGCCTCTTCCTCAAGTCGACATACCCGCTGCCGCAAGGCAGCGGCGTCACTGGTCTCTCGACCGCGAGGAACGCTTTTACCGCTCGGTCGGCGAACGCGTCCGGCGCTGGGCGCCGCGTTATTACGGTTCGTTCGAGCGCGACGGCCGGCACGTCCTTGCCCTCGAGGATCTGGGACCCCGCAGCGTCCCACCCTGGACACCCGCGAAGGCGCGGCGAGCGGCTCGCGATTACGCGCGCTTCCATGCTGAAGGCCACGCTTCGCTGGCTGGCGCGCCGATCGACCTCCCGGAGCCGCGCTGGCTCGCCGCGGTGAGGGACTGAGGAATGCCGGAGTGGCCCGAGCTCCGGGTCATGCAGGAGCGCATCGCCGCCGCGCTCGTGGGCAAGAAGGTCGTGGCGGTGCGGGTCGGCGATCCGGTCGTCCTGCGGGTCGAGCGGCCGGTGGATGAGCTGCTGGCCGGCCAGACCCTGCGCGCGGTCGAGCACCACGGCAAGCTCCTCAGCTTCCGCTTCGACGATACCGTCATGACGGTGCATCCGATGCTCGCGGGTCTGTTCTCGCTCCAGCCGGTCGGCGCGAAGGTCACCAAGGACACCCGCCTGCGCCTCGAGCTTGAGGGCGGCACCGAGCTCCGCTACCGCGATGAGGTGCGGATGGGAAAGGTGTACGTCGGCATCGACGCGCCCGGCGTCGCCGGGATCGGTCCCGACGCCGGCACGCTCGAGTGGGATCAGGCTGAATTCGACCGGCGGGCCAAGGCGAAGCGCAGCGAGGTGCGGAGCCTCCTCCAGGACCAGACGTTCGTCAGCGGCATCGGGAACGCGTATGCCGACGAGATCCTCTGGGATGCCACGCTGCATCCGAAGCGACGGATCGGCTCCCTCTCGGCCGAGGAGCTGGCCCGGTTGTACGGCTCGCTGCGGGCGGTCATCGCGAACGGACTGCGGGAGGTCGCGGCCGCGATGCCCCCGGAGCTGGGAATGAAGCCGCGTGACCATCTGCGGATCCGGGGCCGCGCGGGCACGCCCTGTCCGCGCTGCGGCACCGCGATCATGCGACGGCGCACGGGCCGCGACGACGTCGATCTCTGCCCACGGTGCCAGCCGGCGCCCAACGGGCAGGTCTACGAGATACTCGGCGGAGAAATGGGGGATCACCGCACGTGAGCACGATCATCATCGACCGCGACGCGCCGATCGCCACCGTCCAGCTGGACCGGCCGGAGGTCCTGAACGCGCTCTCGGAGGAGCTCATGACCGAGCTCGTGGCGGCGCTCGAGGCGCTCGACGGCGACCCGGAGATCCGCTGCATCGTCCTCACCGGGAACGACAAGGCCTTCGCCGCCGGAGCGGACATCAAGGATGCATTCGTGACCGCGACAGCGGTCTCGATGCTGGAGCAGGACCTCACCTCGGCCTGGGAGCGGGTCCGGAAGGTGCGGACCCCGATCATCGCCGCGGTCTCCGGGTACGCCCTGGGCGGTGGGTGCGAGCTCGCGATGCTCTGCGACGTCATCGTGGCCTCCGAGACGGCGCAGTTCGGTCAGCCCGAGGTGAACCTCGGGATCATCCCCGGCGCCGGTGGCACGCAGCGCCTCACCCGCGCGGTGGGGAAGTATGTCGCCATGGAGCTTGTCCTCACCGGGCGCCGGATCTCCGCCGCCGAGGCCAAGGCGATCGGTCTCGTGGTGCACGTGTACCCCGCGGCCTCGTGGCTCGATGATGCGAAGACCCTCGCGCGCACGATCGCGGCGAAGCCGCCGATCGCGGTGCGCCTCGCGACCGAGGCGATCGACCTCGCGCAGAACTCGACCCTCGATGCGGGCCTCGAGTTCGAACGGAAGGCGTTCTATCTCCTGTTTGCCACGGAGGACAAGAAGGAGGGCGTCGACGCGTTCGTGAACAAGCGGAAGCCGGTCTTCAAGGGAAAGTGACCAACCCGCCCGGGGGCATTGGGATCGAGCGCGACGCCGGGCTCGCGATCCTCACCCTCGACCGGCCGGAGGTGCTGAACGCGTTCGATGAAGCGCTCACCACGGCCCTCGCCGTGGCGATCGCCGACGTGGCCGCGGATGCCGAGATCCGCGCGGTCGTCATCACCGGCGCGGGCCGGGCGTTCTCCGCCGGCCAGGACCTCCGCGACCGTGCCGCGGCGCTGGACGCGGGGACCGATCTTCGTCTCGGCGACGAGCTGCGGCGTCGCTATCACCCGCTCATCGCCGCCATCCGTCAGATGCGTAAGCCGGTCATCGCGGCGGTGAACGGGATCGCCGCCGGTGCCGGACTCGGTCTGGCGGCCGCCTGCGACGTCCGCGTGGCCGCGACATCGGCGTCGTTCCGGGCGGCCTGGAGCCGGGTCGGACTGGTGCCCGACGCGGGCTCCRSGYTCTTCCTCCCGCGACTGGTCGGCTGGGGCCGCGCGGTCGACCTCATCATCGGTGGCGAGCCGGTCTCGAGCGCCGAGGCGCTGCGTATCGGTCTGGTCACCCGGGTCTGGCCGGACGACGCATTCGCGGCGTCCTGGCGCGGCTATGCCCGCGGTATCGCATCCGGTGCGACCGAGGCCTACGCCCTGTCCAAGGAGGGCTTGAATGCCGCCTGGGATCACGACCTCGGCGCCTTCCTCGAGGTCGAGGCCGGCCTCCAGGATCGCGCCGGACGCTCGCGCGATTACGCCGAGGGGGTGCGGGCCTTCCTCGCGAAACGCACCCCGGCGTTCGAGGGTCGGTGACCGCGTTGCCGGTGGGATCCAGCGGGGACCGCGACGCGCTCATCGTCGGCTACGTGCGCACGCCGTTCGGCCGGTACGGTGGCGCGCTCGCCGGCGTGCGGCCGGACGACCTTGCCGCGCTCGTCATCCGGTCGGTTCTCGAACGGAGCGGCGTCGCGCCAGCCGCGGTCGACGAGGTCGTGTTCGGCACCTCGAATCAGGCGGGCGAGGACAACCGCAACGTCGGCCGGATGGCCGCGCTCCTCGCCGGGCTGCCGCAGGAGACCCCGGGGGTGACGGTGAACCGGCTCTGCGGCAGTGGCCTCGAAGCGGTGAACGACGCGGCGCGGCGCATCCGCAGCGGCGAGGCCGATCTCGTCGTCGCGGGGGGCGAGGAGAGCATGAGCCGCGCGCCGTACGTGATGCTGAAGCCATCCGAGGCATTCCCGCGCGGTGAGCGGACGCTCGTCGACACGTACCTCGGGTGGCGCCTGGTGAATCCGCGGATGGCCGATCTGGGCTATCACCCGATCTCGCTCGGCGAGACCGCGGAGAACGTGTCCACCGAGCGCCACATCTCTCGCGAGGAGCAGGACGCCTACGCCGCGCGGAGCCAGCGGCGCTACGCCGCGGCGCGCGACGCCGGCTTCTTTGCCGGCGAGATCGTCCCGGTCGATACGGCGGCTGGACCGGTCGACCTCGACGAGCATCCCCGACCGGGCACGACGGTCGAGCAGCTCGCGCGCCTGCGGCCGGCATTCCGGCAGAACGGCACCGTCACCGCCGGCAACGCGTCTGGGATCAACGACGGCGCAGCCGCCCTCATCGTCGCGAGCCGCGCGAAGGCGCGGGCCCTCGGCCTCCGCCCGCTCGGGCGGATCGTCGCCTGCGCGTCCGCGGGGGTCCACCCCGACACGATGGGGCTGGGCCCCATTCCAGCGGTGCGCCGGCTGCTCGCGCGGACCGGCGTGTCGGTCGCGGAGCTCGACGCGATCGAGCTAAATGAGGCGTTCGCCGCACAGGCGCTCGCCTGCATCCAAGAGCTCGAGCTTCCCGACGACCGGACCAACCCGAACGGCGGCGCGATCGCGATCGGCCATCCGATCGGTGCGTCGGGAGCACGGCTCGCGGGGACGGTCCTCCGGGAGCTCGAACGACGCGGCGGGCGGTACGGCCTGGCGACGATGTGCATCGGCGTGGGCCAGGGGCTGGCGACACTGTTCGCGCGCGACTAGTCTCCTCCGAGCTGGCCCGCCGGGCCGACCGCGTGGAGGGGATGCGATGACGGGGCCAAAGCGGGCTATCGAGCGACGCGGCTACAGCTATCGGATGTCGCGACGCTCATTCCTGGTGACCGCATCTGCGGCCGCGCTCGCCGCGGCCTGCGCGCCGGCGACGTCGGGGGGTCCCGCGGCGAGCGCGGCCGCCGGCACCGCGGCGGCCACCGCCGGGAAGACGCTGAAGATCGGCCAGCTCCTGCCCTTCACCAAGGTCTACGCCGAGCTCGGCGGCTCGATGAAGCGGGCCACCGACCTCTATCTGAAGAATGCCGGCAACAAGCTCGCCGGCCGCCCGGTCCAGGTCATCTACGAAGATGAGGCGAACGATCCCCAGGTCGGACTCCAGAAGACGCAGAAGTTCATCGACCAGGACAACGTCGACGTCATGCTCGGGATCGTCGCCACGCCGATCGCCTACGCCGTCCGGAACGTCGTGGACTCGTCGAAGCTCATCTTCATCGGCACGAACGCCGGCGGCAACGCCCTCACCCGCACGACGACCGATTGCAAGCCATCCTGCAAGAGCCCGTACATCTTCCGCTCGTCGTTCAGCTCGTATCAGATCTCCGAGCCGATCGGCGAGTACATGGCCGGCAAGAAGGGGGTGAAGGAAGCGTTCATCTTCATCGCCGACTATGGCTTCGGCACCGAGAGCGCCGCGGACTTCACGACCGGTTTCGCGAAGAACGGCGGAAAGGTCACCGGCACGCTGAAGGCGCCGCTCGGGAGCGCGGACTTCACGCCATTCGTCACCCAGCTGAGGGCCCAGCCGACGAAGGACATCTATTCATTCTTCTCCGGCGCCGACGCGGTGAAGTACATCAAGGCCTGGAACGATCTCGGGATGCCGGCCGCCGGCTACAAGATGAACGGCGCGGGCTTCCTCACCGAGCAGGATGTGCTCCGCGAGGTCAAGGACGGCGCGAACGGCGCCATCACCTCGCTGTTCTGGGCCTTCGAGCTCGATAATCCGGAGAACAAGGCGTTCAAGGAGCTCTTCCAGAAGGAATACAATCTCCTCCCCGACGTCTTCGCGGTGCAGGCCTGGGACGGGATGCGGGCGCTCGATCAGGCCCTCCAGAAGGTCGGCGGCGACACCGCCGACAAGCAGAAGCTCATTCGCGCCCTCGAGGACGTGAAGTTCAAGAGCCCGCGCGGCGACTTCGAGTTCGACAAGGACACCCACAACCCGATCCAGGACATGTACATCCGCGAGGTGCGCACCGTGAACGGGCAGGCGGTGAACGCCATCGTCGACAAGATCGGCCGGGTCACCGACCCAGGGAAGTCCGGATAGCGGCCGCTAGCATCATCGCGTGACCCCTGAGCTCGTGCTCCAGCAGGCGCTGAACGGCATCTCGTTCGGCGCCTTGCTCTTCGTGCTCGCGGCGGGCCTCACCCTCATCTTCGGGATGATGGACGTGGTCAACCTCGCGCACGGCGCGTTCTACATGCTCGGCGCCTACCTCGCGCTCTCGGTCGTGCGGATCACCGGGTCGTTCTGGCTCGCGCTGCTCGTCGTTCCGCTTCTCCTCGCGGGCCTCGGTCTCGTCGTCGAGCCGCTCCTGCTGCGCCGGCTCCGYGGGCGGCACCTCGATCAGGTCCTCGTGACGATCGGACTGTCCCTTGTTATCGTGGATTTCATCCGGCTCCGTGACGATTGGGGCTGGGGTGGCGAGGTCCGCTCGCTCCCCGTACCGGCTGGCCTTGACCATTCAATCGCGATCGCGGGCAGCGACTACCCGCTCTATCGCCTTTTCGTCATCGGTTTCGGCGTGGCCCTGGCGCTCGTCCTCGCCGTGATCCACCGTCGCACCCGGCTCGGCGCGCTCATCCGGGCGGGGGTGGGCGACGCCGAGATGCTCTCGGCGCTCGGCATCGACACCGACCGGCTCTTCGCCCGGACCTTCGCCGCGGGCGCGGCCCTCGCCGGGATGGCCGGCGTCATCGCCGCGCCGGTGTTCGGGCTGCAGCCGGGGATGGACGTCGACGCGCTCATCTTCTCGCTCATCGTGGTCGTCGTCGGCGGCCTCGGCTCGCTCGGGGGCGCGGTCGCGGGGAGCGCCGTCGTGGGGCCGGCCGACACCTTCGGCACGGTCCTCGTCCCGCAGTTCGCCCTGGCGCTCATCTTCGCGATCATGGCGCTCGTCCTGCTCTTCCGGCCGACCGGCCTCCTCGGGCGCGTCCGCATCGGCCGGTGAACCGCCGCGTCGTCGTTCCGGCGCTCGCCGTGGCAGGGTGGATCGCGATCGCGACCTTCCCCCAGTGGTCGCGGGACTGGGAGTCATCGCGCTACGCCACGGGCATCCTGCGGGACATCCTCATCTTCGCGATCTTCGCCGCGTCGCTCGATCTCCTCGTCGGCCGCGCGGGGCTGCCCTCGCTCGGGCACGCGGCGTTCTTCGGCGGCGGGGCCTACGCGGCTGCGATCGTCGGCCAGCGTCTCGGGACGAATGAGCTCCTCGTCGGGCTCGGCGCCGCCGTACTGGTGGCGGCCGTGCTCGCGCTGATCATCGGCGCGCTCGCGGTCCGCGCCCTCGGGATCTTCTTCCTCATGCTCACCCTCGCGCTCGCGCAGATGGTCTACGCGCTCGCCTTCCAGGCGACGGAGCTCACCGGCGGCTCGAACGGCCTTGCCGGCGTCCGCCGGCCGGCGCTCCTCGGCCTCGATCTCGGCTCGGCGGAGGCGCTCTACCTGCTCGTCGCCGTCGTGTTCGGGCTGGTGACGGTCCTCCTGTGGCGGATCGTCCGGTCGCCGTACGGGCGCGCGCTCGTCGGCATCCGCGAGAACGAGCGGCGAATGCGCGCGCTGGGGTACGACACCCGGACCCTGAAGCTCTCGGTCTTCGTGCTCGCCGGCGCCCTCGCGGGCATCGCCGGGGCCCTGTCGGCCTACGCCTTCCGCTTCGTGTCGCCGAACGACACGGCGCTCGGAACGTCGGTGACCGGTCTGGTCATCGTTCTTATCGGTGGCTCCGGGACGCTCCTCGGACCGCTCCTCGGTGCCGCGACGGTGCTGCTCATCGAGCGCGTCCTCTCGTCGGCGGTCGGTTTCTCGCAGACGGTGCTCGGCGTCGTGTTCATCTTCTTCGTCGTGTTCGCCCGGCAGGGCCTCGCGAGCCTCGTCCGCGACGCCTACGGCCGGGTCCGCTCGTGATCGATGTGCGCGGCCTGCGCCGCGACTTCGGCGGGATCCAGGCGCTCGCCGGTGTCGATCTGCGCGTGGCCGCGGGCGAGCGGCGCGCCGTCATCGGGCCGAACGGGGCCGGGAAGACCACGTTCTTCAACGTGCTCACCGGCGAGCTGGCCGCCACCGCGGGGACCGTGTATCTCGACGGCGCGGACATCACGGCGCTCCGTCCCTGGCAGCGTGCCCGCCGCGGGCTCGCCCGGATGTATCAGCGGAACGAGCTCTTCGAGGCGCTTTCGGCCTGGGAGAACGTCGCCCTTGCGGCCGGCGTACGCCACGGCGCCTACCGGCCCTTTGCCGCGTCGTCCCGCGCCGAGCGGCGCGCCGCCGAGGAGCAGCTCGAGCGCGTGGGGCTGGACGGCCGCGCAACCGCTCTGGCGCGCGCCCTGTCGCACGGCGAACGCCGGCAGCTCGAGCTTGCCCTCGCGCTCGCGCAGGCGCCGACGGTCCTGCTCCTCGACGAGCCGACCGCCGGGATGTCCCCCGCCGAGACCGAGCGGATCGCCGCCCTCATCGGGTCGCTGGACCGATCGATCACGCTCCTCATCGTCGAGCACGACATGGATGTCGTGTTCCGGCTCGCCGACCGCATCACCGTGCTCCACGAGGGCCGCGCGATCGCCGAGGGGACCCCGGACGAGATCCGGGGGGACACCCAGGTGCATGACGTCTATCTCGGCAAGGGGCTGAACGCGTGAGCGCGCTCACCGTCGAGGGGCTCCATGCGTACTACGGCGAGAGCCACGTCCTGCAGGGCGTCGCTCTCGCGGTCGGCCCGGGCCAGGCGGTCGCGCTCGTCGGGCGGAACGGCGCCGGGAAGACGACCACCATCGGGAGCATCGCCGGTCTGGTGCGCCCGCGATCGGGCGTGGTGCGGGTCGGCGGGACCGACCTCCGCGGCGCTCCGGCGTACCGGATCGCGCGCGCGGGCGTCGCGCTCGTCCCGCAGGGGCGCCGCATCTTCGGCGACCTCACGGTGCGGGAGAACCTCCTGCTCGCGGCGCGGCCGGTCCCCGATGGCTGGGACGAGCGCCGGGTCCTGGAGCTCTTCCCGTCGCTCGGCCGGCGCCTGGCGAACCGGGGGGACGAGCTCTCCGGCGGCGAGCAGCAGATGCTCGCCATCGGACGTGCGCTCCTCCGCAACCCCGCCGTGCTCCTCCTCGATGAGCCCTCCGAGGGGCTCGCCCCGCAGCTGGTCGCGCAGGTCGGCGACGCGCTCGTCGCGCTGCGGTCCACCGGCCTGGCGCTCCTGCTGGTGGAGCAGAATCTCGCGCTGGCGACGCGGGTGGGGGAGCGGCTCTACGTGATGAACAAGGGGACGATCGTCTGGCAGGGCACCCCGCGCGAGCTCGCGGCGCAGCCGGACGTCGAGGCGCGGTACCTCGGTGTCTAGCGCCCGGCCGCTGCCCGACGTTACCGACGACCCCGCCTTCATGGCGCAGGCGCTCGCCGAGGCGCGCGGCGCGCTGGCGCACGACGACGTCCCGGTCGGCGCGATCGTCGCGCACGATGGGCGGGTCGTCGGGCGCGGCCACAACCGCCGCGAGGTCGATCAGGACCCGACGGCGCACGCCGAGATCCTCGCGCTGCGCGCCGCCGCCGCGGCCCTTGGCCGGTGGCGACTCTCGGGCTGCGCCCTCTACGTGACGCTCGAGCCGTGCGCGATGTGCGCCGGTGCCGCGGTGCTGGCCCGCGTCGACCTCGTGGTCTTCGCGGCCTGGGACGAGAAGGCCGGCGCGGTGCGCTCGGTCGCCGAGCTCCTCGACGAGCCGGCGCTCAACCACCGGCCGAAGTGGCGCGCCGGGACGCGTCGCGCGGAGGCCGAGGCCCTGCTTTCGGGGTTCTTCGCCGCGCATCGCGGGTAGCGGCCCGCCGAGCGGCGTGCGAGCTAGGCGGCCGCGGTCGCCCGGCCCTTCTGCTCCAGCTCGGGCGTCCACCTGCCCAGCGAGGCGAGCGAGTTCATCTCGGCCCGATGGAGGAACGCCTGCTGCGCGGCCGCGACATTGGCGGTCTTGCCCGACCAGGCCAGCAGTGGCGCGGCCTGCAGCGCCCGGCCATACGAGAATGTGAGCCGCCACGGCGCACCGCCGACCCGGTTGATGGCGTTGAGATTGGCCGTGGCTTCCACGTCGCCCTGACCGCCCGAGAGGAACGCGATCCCAGGTACCTCGCTCGGCACGCAGGCCTTCAGCACATCCACCGTTCGCGTTGCGATCTCGCCGGGGTCCGCGCGGCTCCCGGAGCGCTGCCCGGGGATGACCATGTTCGGCTTCAGGACGATCCCCTTGAGGTCGACGCCCGCCTCGCGCAGCTGCGCGAACACCGCCAGGAGCACGTTCTCGGTGACGGCGGCGCACCGTTCGATGTCGTGCCCCCCGTCCATCAGCACCTCCGGCTCAACGATCGGGACGATGTCGGCCTCCTGGCAGAGGGCCGCGTAGCGGGCGAGCGCGTGGGCGTTCGCGCTCACGCAGGCCGGGCTCGGGATCCCCTCGCCGATGGCGATCACCCCGCGCCATTTCGCGAAGCGGGCGCCGAGTGTCCGGTAGTCGTCGAGTCGACCACGCAGCCCGTCCAGTCCCTCGGTCACCACCTCGCCGGGATGGAATGGCAGGGGCACGGTGCCGGTATCGACCTTGATGCCCGGAAGGGCGCCTGCCGCCTCGATGAGCGCGACGAGGCTCCTGCCGTCCCGGGCGCGCTGGCGGATGGTCTCGTCGTAGAGGATGACGCCGGAGATGTACTTCGACATCGCTTCGCCGGTCTGGAAGAGCAGCTGTCGGTAGTCGCGGCGTGTGTCCGCGGTCGACTCGACGCCGATCGCGTCGAAGCGGCGCTTGATCGTGTTCGACGATTCGTCGGCGGCGAGGATGCCCCGGCCGGGCGCGACCATCGCCTGCGCGATACGTGCGAGCTCGCTGTTGCCCATCAGATCATCTCCCATTCCAATCGCGAGCCGATGTTACGTCGCCGCGACAGCCGTGATGGTGACCGGGCCGGCCGCGTGGGCGCGCAGCGAGGCCCGGGCGGGTGCCTTCAGGCGCGGATGCTACATCGCCGCGACCGCGAGGGCCGGCGCCGTCCGCGCGCCCGGAGCGATGCGCAGCGCGAGGCCCGCGGCGAGGAAGCCCAGAAGCGCGGCGGAGATGAACATGAGGTGGTAGTCGCCGAGGACCTCGTGGAAGAAGCCGCCGCGGTAGGCCGCGATCGCCGCGCCGAGCATGTGGCTGAAGAAGACCCAGCCGTAGATCGTCCCGAGCGACGCGCGACCAAAGATTTTCGCGGTGAGATTGGCCGTTGGCGGTACCGTGGCGATCCAATCGATCCCGTAGACGATGGCGAACAGGTAGAGCCCTCGAGACTCGATGACGAACGGGAGCGCGGCGAGGGAGATCGCGCGGAAGCCGTAATAGGCCGCGAGCAGCTTGCGGTTGTCGAACCGGTCCGACAGCCAGCCGGACGAGAGCGTGCCGACGATGTTCATCGCGCCCATCACCCCGACGGGGCTCGCGGCGATGAGCAGCACGATCGCGCCGCGCTAGCCCACCGCGACGGACAGGGCGGCCATCGCCGGGATGAACACGAGCGACCCGGCGGAGGTCGCCGCCCCGAAGAGCCCGATGACGAGGCCGCGATGGGTGCGGAACCAACGGTGCGCGACCGTCGCTCCGAGCACGTTGCCGACCGCGCCGGTGCCGACGCCGACGACGACCCCCCAGAACAGGAAGAGCTGCCAGAGCGAGCGGAGCGTCAGGAACGCTCCGAGGCCGCCGGCGATGAGCGCGGATCCTCCCAGGATGACCAGTCGCGGCCCGAAGCGGCTGATGAGCGCACCCGAGACCGGACCGCCGAGCCCGAAGGTAAGGATGCGGATCGCGATCGCCCCGGAGATGGTGGCCCGGTCCCAGCCGAATTCCGCCTCGAGCGGCAGGATGAGGAGCCCCGGCGCGGCGCGAACGCTCGCGGCGACGAGCAGGGCGAGAAAGGTGACCGCGACCACGACCCAGGCGTAGTGTGGCCGTCTCCAGAAGCCCCTCACTCGGTTAGCCTATCGGCGTGAAGCTGGTCACATTCAAAGATGGGGTGCGCGTCGCGGTCGGGTTGCTCGTCGCCGACGACCGTGTCGTGAGCCTACGCGACCTCCTCGGCTGGGACGTCGGCAGCGACATGCGCGAGGTCATCGAGCGGCTCSCGGATGTCGATCTCGTCCACGACGTCACGACCGCGCTGCGCCGGCCACACGGCGGGGTGCCCCGCGCGAAGGTCCAGCTCCTCGCGCCGATCCGCCCGGCGCGGAACGTGTTCTGCGTCGGCTGGAACTATGCCGAGCATTTCAAAGAGGGGAACGCGGGGCGCGGCGCCGACGCGCTACAGGAGATCCCCGACCATCCCGCGCTGTTCTCCAAGAATCCAGACGCGATCGTCGGGCCCGAGGCGCCGGTCTGGTACCCCCGGGGGTACTCCGAGGAGCTGGACTGGGAGGTGGAGCTCGCGGTGGTCATCGGCCGCCAGGGCCGCGACATCGCCGCGGCCGACGCGTTCGATCACATCTTCGGATACACCATCGCGAACGACGTCAGCATCCGCGATATCCAGCGCAGCTGGCACGGCGGCCAGTGGTTCAAGGGCAAGAACTTCGACAGTCATCTGCCGCTCGGACCGTGGATCGTCACCGCCGACGAGATCCCGGATCCGCAGGCCCTGCGGCTCACGACGCGGGTGAACGGCGTGACGAAGCAGGATTCCAACACCCGCCACATGGTCTTCACCATTCCCCGGATCCTCCAAGAGCTCTCTGCCGGCATGACCCTTCGGCCGGGCGATGTGATCATCACCGGCACGCCGGAGGGTGTGGGGATGGGCCGGACGCCGCCGGAATGGCTCAAGCCGGGTGACGTCATGGAGCTGGAGATCGAAGGGATCGGGGTCCTGCGGAATCCGGTGAGCGAGCGGAGCGAATAGCGATGGGCGAGATGGTGCGTTTCCCGAGCAACGGGGGCTGGTCCAATGGCTACCTCGCGCGTCCGCGGTCGGGGAGCGGACCGGGGATCATCGTCATCCAGGAGTGGTGGGGCCTCAACGATCAGATCAAGGGTCTGTGCCACCTGTTCGCCGGCGAGGGCTTCAACGCGCTCGCGCCCGACCTCTATCACGGCAAGACGGCCGCCTTCGGCGAACCCGACGAGGCGCGGAAGCTGATGATGCAGCTGGATCTCGACGAGGTGGCGAAGCATGCCCGGGGGGCCGCGAAATTTCTCGTCGGCCACGAGCACACCGACTCGCGCAAGGTCGGAGTCATCGGCTTTTGCATGGGCGGGATGCTCGCGCTCCTTGCCGGTACCGTCGCGCCCGACGAGATCGGCGCGGTCGTCGACTGTTACGGGGTGCCGCCACGCCGCAAGCCCGACTACGCGGCGATGCGCGGGACGCCGGTCCTGGGCATCTTCGGCGGACAGGATCACCACGTGCTCGATGCCGTCCCCGGCCTCGAGGCCGACCTTGCCGCCGCCGGTGCGCCGTTCACGAAGCAGGTGTACCCCAACGCCGATCACGCGTTCCTCAACGAGCAGCGGGCCGACTCCTACCGGGCCGACGACGCGAGGGATGCGTGGAGCCGCATCATCCCGTTCCTGAAGGACAATCTCCGCGGCTAGAATTCGAAGCGGAGAGGTGTCCGAGTGGTTGATGGTGCCGCTCTCGAAAAGCGGTCTGCGAAAGCAGCGCGGGTTCGAATCCCGCCCTCTCCGCCCGGCCCCGTGCCCTCGTTTACGCTCAAGCGGCGCCGCGAGGGCTTCGCCCGAGCGACGCCCACCGGCCCCCGCGAACGAAGCAGCCGCGCAGCGGCGGCGAAGGGAGCAGGGATCAAACAGGCGAGGGAGGGCTTCGCCCGACCGAGCCGTAGGGGCCCCCGGGGGCCGGCCAGGCGAAGGCAGGCTGGTCCCGGGGATTATCCGGAGAGGTCGCATAGTGGCCTAGTGCGCTCGCCTGGAAAGCGGGTAGGTGAAAGCCTCGCGGGTTCGAATCCCGCCCTCTCCGCCGGATGACCATGCCACGGGTCGTCGCGTTCGACGTGAACGAGACGCTCCTCGACCTGCGCGCGCTCGATCCGCACTTCGTGCGGGTGTTCGGCGACGCCGCGGTCCGGCCGCTCTGGTTCGCGCAGATGCTCCAGCTCGCGTTCGTCGGCGCGATGACCGGCGAGTACATCGACTTCACGACCGCCCAGCGGCGTGCCCTGCGGATGGTCGCGGCCCGCCGCGGCGTCGATGTGACCGCTGCCGACGCTGCGGCGATCGCCGGGCAGATGCAGCACCTTCCGCCGCACGACGACGTCATCCCGGCGCTCGAGCGCCTTGCCGGGCTTGGGACCACGCTCGTCGCGCTCACGAACTCCCCGACGGCGGTGGCCGAGGCGCAGCTGCGGAACGCCGGGATCCGCGAGCGGTTCGCCCAGGCGCTCTCGGCTGACGAAGTGCGGCGGCTCAAGCCCGCGGCGGAGCCGTACCGGATGGTCGCCGAGCGTATCGGCGTGGCGCCTGGCGAGGTGCTGCTCGTCGCGGCCCACGGCTGGGACATCAGCGGCGCGCTCGCGGCCGGCCTGCGCGCGGCCTTCGTGTCGCGGCCGGGCGCGGCCCTGGATCCGGAGGGCGCGCAACCGGAGATCAGCGGCCCGGATCTTGGCGTGGTCGCGGACCGGATCCTCGCGCTCTCCTCAGGGTGACGCGCCCCTGGGCCGAGCGGCGCGGGCGGACGATGCGCCGGCTGCTCGCTCGGGCTAACCTTGCGGTGGTCGTGCTAGGCGGGGAACTAGCGGTGCCCTGTACCCGCAATCCGCTTCAGCGGGGCTGAATTCCCTCCCGAGGTCCGGGGTCACGGGTCCTGTTCACGCGTCACGGCGTTGACGATCGGGTCCTGTGCAGCAGTGGCCCGTGAACCGCGTCAGGTCCGGAAGGAAGCAGCGCTAAGCGGTCGTCACCGCGTGCCGCAGGCAAGCCTGGTCCGAGCCGGGACGCATGGGCGTGTTCGGGACGCCGCGATCGACGGAGGGTGCACGGCCATAGATGCATAGCGGTCTCGCGGTCCTGCTTCGCGACGGCGATCCGCTCGTCACCGGGCGGCGGATCGGCCTGCTCACGCATCCCGCCGGGGTCGACGCGCAGCTGCGTTCCACGATCGACCTGCTCCACACCGACCCCCGCTGGCGGCTCGTGGCGCTCTTCGGCCCCGAGCACGGGATCCGCGGCGATGCGCAGGCCGGCGCGCCCGTGGCGGGCGCCATCGATCCGGCGACGGGGCTGCCGGTCCACAGCCTGTACGGCGTGACGAAGGCGCCGACCGCCGCGATGCTCGCCGGGATCGAGACGATCGTGGTGGATCTGCAGGACGCGGGCGTGCGGTTTTTCACCTATCTCGCGACCGTGCTCGAGGTCATCGGGGCCGCGGCCGCCGCCGGCGTCGCGGTCGTCATCCTGGACCGCCCGGCGCCGCTGTCCGGCGCGGTGATCGAGGGCGGCGGGCTCCAGACGGCGCTGCGCTCGCTCGTCGGCGTGCACGACGTGCCGATCCGGCATGGGCTGACCCTCGGCGAGCTCGCGCGCCTGGTCTCCGCCGCGCGGGATCTGCCGCTCCCGGCGGTCGTCCGCATGGAAGGGTGGTCGCGAGCGGCCTGGTTCGACGGGACCGGCCTCCCCTGGATCCCGCCCAGTCCGAATCTCCCCACGCTCGACTCGCTCACCCTGTACGCCGGCACCTGCCTGCTCGAGGGCACCAATCTCTCCGAGGGGCGGGGGACCACGCGCCCGTTCGAGCAGATCGGCGCGCCGTGGCTCGACCCTCGACGGCTCGCGGACGCCTTTAACGAGCGCGGATGTCCCGGCGTCCGCGCGCGGCCGACGATGTTCGTGCCGACCTTCTCCAAGCATGCCGGCCTCGCCTGTGGCGGGGTCCAGCTGCACGTGACCGATCGCGCGGCGCTCCGGCCGACGGAGGTCGGGCTCGCGGCGATCGCGGTCGCCCACGGGCTCTCGGGTGCGCGGTGGGAGTGGCAGGCGGCATCATTCGACCGCCTCGCCGGCGATCCGGCGGTCCGTGAGACCCTCGCCGCGGGAGCCGACAGCGCGCCGATCATCACGCGCTGGCGCGCGTTCGCGGCGACGTTCGCAAAGGAACGCGTACCCTGGCTGCTGTATCCCTCGGCGGAGCCGGCGACGGTATCCTGACCGCATGCCGGAGCGCCCCGCCCTCTATCGCCGATACCGCCCCCAGACCTTCAGCGAGATCGTCGGTCAGGATCACGTCACGCGCACCCTGCGCAACGCCATCGCCGGCGGACAGGTCGCGCACGCGTATCTCCTCGCGGGCGCGCGCGGCATCGGGAAGACCTCGATCGCCCGGATCATCGCCAAGGCGGTGAACTGCCCGAATGCGACGGGCGGCGACCCCTGCGACAGATGTGAGAGCTGCGTCGCGATCCGCGACGGCCGATTCCTCGACCTCATCGAGATCGACGCGGCGAGCAATCGGGGGATCGACGAGATGCGCGACCTGCGCGAGAAGGTCCGGTTCGCCCCGTCGATGGGCCAGTACAAGGTGTACGTCATCGATGAGGCCCATCAGCTCACGAACGAGGCCTTCAACGCCCTCCTGAAGACCTTGGAAGAGCCACCGGCGCACGCCATTTTCGTCCTCGCCACGACCGAATCGCAGAAGATCCCGGCGACGATCGTCTCGCGGACCCAGCGGTTCGACCTCCGCCGGATCACCCACACGGCGATGGTCGAGCAGCTCACCGCGATCGCGAAGGCGGAGCGGGTGAAGGCCGAGCCCGCGGCCCTCGAGGCGATCTCGCGCCACGCGCAGGGCTCGCTCCGGGACGCCGAGAGCATCTTCGATCAGGTCGAGACCTTTGCCGGTGGCGCGGTGACGCTCGCCGATGTCGACGCGCTGCTGGGCTCCTCGGACTGGGAGGAGACCGCCGGGCTGTTCGATGCGCTCGTCGCGAACGACGCCGCCGCCGCGGTCACGCTCGTCCGGACGCTCGTGGACGAGGGTCGTGATCTGCGCCTCTTCGTGCGGCGGGCGATCGATCATGTGCGCGCGCTCGTCCTGGTGCGGGCGACCGGCCTGGTCCCCGAGACCGCGAGCGAGGGCGTCGCGGCGAAGCTGCGGGCCCAGGCGCCGGCCTTCGGGCTCGAGCGGCTGGCGAAGATCGCCAAGCGCCTCATCGAGACCGAGCAGCAGCTCCGTACCGGCGAGGGCACCCCGCTCCCGCTCGAGCTGGCGCTCCTCGATCTCACCACCGACGCGGCGACACCCGGCCCGGCGACCCGGGCGCCCGCCCCGCAGCCGGCGGCCGCCGCGACACGCCCGGCGACACCCGCCGCGCGCCCGGTCCCGGCTCCGCCATCGCGGCGTCCGGGCGGCGTGGTGGATCTTGCGGAGCGTCGCGTGGCCGCTCCGGCACGCCCGGCGGGAGAGCCGGCCCCCGCCGGCGGCGCGACCGCCCCGTCGGTCTCGCTCGAGCGCATCCGCGCCGCCTGGCAGGACCTGCTGGAGCGCACGAAGGAGCGAAGCCTCGGCAAGGCCGCCCAGCTGGTGAAGGCCGAGCCGCTCGCGATCGAAGGGTCGACGATCGTCGTCGGCTTCACCGATGATTTCGCGCGCAGCGTCTGGCAGGACAAGCAGCGACCCGAGCTCGAGCGCGACCTCGGTGAGATCCTGGGGATCGCGGTGCGGATCCGGTGCGTGAAGCAGCAGACCGCCGCGACCGCGCCGCCGGCGGCGGAGGATCCGATGCTCCGCGCGGCCCTCGAGACCTTCCGGCGACCCGAGCGCATCCTGGAAGTCGAGTAGGCGAGGGAGGGCTTCGCCCGACCAGGCGGGATCAAATGACGGAGGCGGCATGAAGAACATCGGTGATCTGCAGCGGATGGCGCGCGAGATGCAGGCGAACATGGAAAAGGCGCAGACGGAGCTCGCCGAGCTCACCGTCGACGGGACCGCCGGCGGCGGCGCGGTGACGGTGACGATGACCGGCACGCAGGAGTGTCGCGCGATCGTCATCGCCAAGGACGCGGTCGACCCGGAGGATGTCGAGACCTTGGAGGACCTCGTGCAGGTCGCCGTGGCCGACGCGCTCGCCAAGTCGAAGGAGCTCGCCGCGCAGCGCCTGGGCGGCGTGACCGGCGGCCTCAAGCTCCCCGGCTTCTAGTGTCGCGACAGTAGTGCCGAGCGCCCTCGCCCAGCCGCTCGCCCGGCTCATCGACGAGCTCTCGAAGCTTCCGGGTGTCGGACCGAAGACCGCGCAACGCCTCGCCTATCACATTCTCCGCGCGTCCTCGGCCGACGCCGATGCGCTCGCCGCCGCGGTCCGCTCGGTGAAGGCCGATCTCCGGTACTGCGGGAGCTGCTTCAACATCGCCGAGACCGATCCGTGCGCGGTGTGCGCCAGTGACGAGCGCGACCATGCCGCCGTCTGCGTCGTCGAGGAGCCGCTCGACGTGCTCGCCATCGAGCGCACCGGCCAGTTCCGCGGCACGTACCACGTGCTCCACGGCGCGATCTCGCCGGTGAACGGCGTCCGTCCCGACGACCTGCGGATCCGCGAGCTCCAGGCGCGCGTGCAGCGGGGCGGTATCGGCGAGCTCATCCTGGCCACGAACCCGAACCTCGAGGGCGAGGCGACGGCGATGTACATCGCGCAGCTCCTCTCGGGCGACGGGGTCCGGATCACCCGCCTCGCCCGCGGTCTCCCGATGGGCGGGGATCTCGAGTACGCCGACGAGATCACGGTGAGCCGGGCCCTGGAGGGTCGCCGGGCGATGTAGCGGCGGACGGTCCGCCTGGAAACGGTCCGGCGCGCCCCGGGCGACCGGGCCTGCGGCTTGACCGGACTCCCGTTGGATGGGTATAGTGAGCGTCCGCATAGCGGTCCCTGGGCCATATCCGTTCGGGAGGTCGGGGCACGATCTTTAACAGTTGAAAAGTGGCAGGAACACATCAGCGCGGACTCGTCGATTTTTTGATCGAACTCGAAGCTTGATGGATCGCCCGAACAGGCGGTCTTTCTTTTTGTCGGAGAGTTTGATTCTGGCTCAGGACAAACGCTGGCGGCGTGCATAAAACATGCAAGTCGAACGGATCAGACCCCGCAAGGGGCGAGATGAGTGGCGAACGGCTGAGTAACACGTAGGTGACCCGCCCCGAAGTGGGGGATAACTCGTCGAAAGACGAGCTAATACCGCATGTGATCACCGATTCATTTCGGTGCTCAAAGTCGCAAGACGCTTTGGGAGGGGCCTGCGGCCGATTAGCTTGTTGGTGGGGTAATGGCCTACCAAGGCCGCGATCGGTAGTTGGTCTGAGAGGATGACCAGCCAGACTGGGACTGAGACACGGCCCAGACTCCTACGGGMG
>JRHI01000544.1_pt1 | contig 39886 bp, 37 predicted proteins | sample 215371 | NCBI WGS metagenome assembly JRHI01 (sample SAMN02929681, study PRJNA255918) | sediment metagenome | biome: cave system; feature: Ice Cave; material: Sediment; isolation source: sediment from deep within a dark volcanic ice cave with no known source of... ... | reverse complement strand
ATATTCTTAAAAGCTACATCCGAAACTGCGGAATGTGGGTGAAAAGGTCAGGTTTGCCCCGTGAGCGAACCATGTACCCACGAACCTATCGAAGTTCGTGGTCGGATAGCTGTTGGCGAAGGAGTTATCAAGGTCGATGAGGGCGTTGATAAAGGCGTTGAGGCACTACTCCGAGGAGTCGCCGATTGAAGCGAACTGCTATATGTGTTTCCGGCACATCCCACGAGTAGGGCCGCCAGTGAAAAAATCCACAAAGCCTTTACAAAGCACAACAAAAACATTTGTCTCATGGTTGTTCCTTTCTCAAGTTGAAATGAGGTAATTCGATGAAGGCAAAATGGTACACCTATCATCAGCGACGCACGACACGCCCATCCCTGACTTCCAGGTCTTCCGAATTTTCTGCTAAGTTCTGCATAAACCTGAGCTGGTCTTCGGGTGAGATGAGCACAAAACGTGCCCGACCATCTTTTCTGTAATCGACTTGTAAGCGGTCAAGTGACCAGGTTGGAGAATTCCTGTTGATCTTCGACTTAGGTGAACTCAGCGGGTAGTGTGAAGGGAACACCTGCTGAATGGAGTTGAGTGCTATCTCCAGATGACGCGATCCACCTCGGACATGTAAAGTCGTAGGAGTGATCTCATAATACATGGGAGTAGTGAGCGAGAGCATGAAGGCCACTAGCGCTATACCTATGAAGAGGATGAGTCCTCCAATGATCATTAACCCGATCATCCACCCTCTGGGAACGCCTGGAAGGATCAGCGGGAGGATCAGCAAGAGGATTCCTGGGACGAAAGGGATCGGAATCCCTCCCCAGGCGAGTGCAATCAGCCCTGGATCTTTCTTCGAGCGATACCTCATTCGTTGCCTCCTTTGCTTGGCATACTGATAGGTACCTCCTCTTTGCGAAATGCTACATCTTTTTGCTACTACGATGGATGAAGGGCCACCTAAACCAGCCAGGACGGGTAGCTTGCTCAAGCAGTTCGACAATTGTATCGGCCTCCTCTTGTACCTCTGCTGTATCGATAGCTGCTGCAAGACATTCGAATACTCCTCCTAGAGTCGTCTCAGCCTTCATCTGCCGACACTGCTTGATGTGCCTAAACCAAGCATACAATTGCTCAACTCGCCGATCTACCACTGCATAGTCATCGAAGAGCTTCTGAGCACTCTTGCCCAGATGATAGACATCCTGCAGACGATAGTTCTGAACGTGCCCGTTCGGTTTCCAGTATCCTTGCTCATGAACGATATGAGCGATCTGCTCGAGTTGTTCGCTAACTCCACCACTGCCACGCATCTCCAAAAGTAGGAAGACAGCACGAGGTGAGAGCACAACATCTGGCTCGTGTATCTGAGTGACTATCGAAGTCAGTTGCTGCTCGATAGCTCGCTTGTGGATCATCAGGCTACTGTGTTGGCTTATCAAAGCCTCAACCTGTTTCTCAATATGCTGTAGCGTCTCAGAACTAGACCTAGTTGCCCATCTGGATGAGAGGTCAGACTGCTCTACTATACGGCTATACATCTTCTCTCTCCTTTATCCACTATGATGTGTACTACTTTCATTTGAGATGGGAGCTGCTACGGCTGCCTTATCAGTCATCGGTTTGCGCGGTAGGAAGTGATCGAAGGCTTTTTCAGCGACTCCTAAGCTAGACTTTATCCAATTGAAGCTGAGACAGCTAGCTTACCAGCCTAGCAATACATGATTGTGCAGGAATTTTTTCGATATCGTGCGGAAAAGACGACATACAAAAAATTCGAGACGGCCTGAGAGGCTAGCTTACAGTCTTGTTGCACTTATCAAGCAAATGGATAAAGTCTAGCTAAGGTGAGACTATAGAGAATGACCAATGATCCAAACAGAATTTTGTCGAGCAGCGGAATGCCAAGAGCGAAATCGTCGGCATTGGAGAGAACAAAAATGGGAAATGCGACCAGTAGGAGGAGCAGACCGGAGATCAGACCTCTCCAGACGGGACCAGGGAGGTACCTGCTGGCTTTGGGCGAAGTAGAGAGGATAGCGGTAAGCATAGTGATGATGAAGCCAACGAACAATCCAGCAACAACAGCCTGCATGACGATGTTGAAGGTGCCCGCAATGCTGAAGTCCGGTATCTTGTGGGCGGTAAGGGCGACGATACGCATGATGATGCGAGCACCGATGCCTGCAACGAGTCCTGCAGTCAGGCTAGCAAGAACTGCTACGCCCATCGTGCGTTCCGATATGACTGTCGCTTCCTGTTGCACATTCTTTCTCCTTTCTCTTGAGTTGGAATACTGTTCGTGATGTAAACGCTCTGACGCGGTGTTTTTGTGCCCTATCCTCATCACATGTTTTTGTTTCTCACACATAGGCTCTTCTTTATCTCTTCCTGATGAGATTGTCATAGTATCGGTTCATCCAACAGATAGCAGCTTAGTTGTTCGAGTCGCTTGCTGTCATTCCTGTGCTGCCTAGCCTCTCTATCAGCAGCTAACTGCGCATCATCTTGCAGAGAGGAGAGAGTGGGGAGCACCACGCAGGCGACCCATGAGTTTGACCGTCAACAGTAGCAGAGGAATCTGAGCGAGAAAAGACACCCCATGAACGAGGTAATGGGACACGGTCTGCTCAGTAACAAACGGCCAGATGGGCAATGGCAGGACGCTCAATGCTCCCAACTCGTGGAGTATTGCCAGCACCCACATCCCATAGATGGGAAGAAAGCTTCGGGGGAAACGCCACCACGCAAGAAAAATGAGCAAGGCAAGCAACAGATCAATCATACTTACAAACGTGAAACCGAATTGCGCCGGAACCCTGTAGAACTCATGAACCCATCCTCCCAGCCATGCCAGAATCAACGCTCCTGTCACCCAAAGAGGGTGTACGGGGAAGGTGTGGCGAACCGCCAGAGGTTTGGTGGCCGTTTTTGGTCTGTCTTGTCGAGTCATGCTTGTTTCTCCTTGTAGGCAAATTTATATGAAATCCTTTCAGCTACTGATAAGACGATGAGAGGTTCTTTTTTTGTTACGCGATCTCAGGGAGCTTTATATGGACATGCATGACGAACGATATAACAGGATTTGCTCTTACGACTTTCTGCCAAGTGATTCAATTCGCAATCAAAAAGAACTCGGCAGCAGTACACCACCACGTTCGTTGGCTCTCAGATGGAAATGGTGAAGGAAATCACTAGCTGGCTTGTGCTGGTACAGGGACAAGACCAAGCTGTTGCAGCAGACTGAGAGTATCCGCGTTTTGCCACATTTCGGCGATCTTGCCATCGGCGAAGCGGTAGGTTATAGTCGCCGTAATCGTCACTGGCTTGCCAGTGGGAGGGACGCCCCTCCATTGCCCTCGATGGGTACTACGTAAGGTGTAGCGGGATACGACTTTGTCCCCTTCAGCGATCAGGTCCTCAATAATGAATTGGCCTGGCAAGGCGGCCACGAGGCCAGTGAGAAACTGTATGTACTCCTCGCGGCTGCTCACTTGTGGATTGGCTGCATCATGGTAAACAAAGTTCGAGGTATAGTACTCATCAGGCTCACCCAAGGTCCCTTGGTTGAGGGTCTCAAACGCATGACGAATGATCGCCTTGTTGTCTTCGGTTGACATGGAAATTTCTCCTTTCTCTAGCTGTTCACTTAGGGCAAGCAGTCCTTACCCGGTAAATTTGGAGCAGTTCTCACTGTGGTGTTTTGCCTACTCTGATTTGCCACAGATATAACCCAAGGGCTATGATGCCTCCGAGAATACCTGACCCGAAAAGTATCAAGGTACCGGTCCAAAAAAACTCACCTACAGGAGTATCAGGTCCACCAGGTATATAGGGTTGGGAATTGGCTATAGCCATAAAGACAAACCCAAGCATAATAACTACCAGTGGAATGAAGTACAGCCAACGTGTGTAACTAACACGAGTAGGACGATTTTCCAATTTTTCCATTCCTTTCTAAGGACTCTCACGCCAATAACCTGACTAGTAGAACGCTTGTGTGCCACATTGCATGGGCAGATAGCGGCAAAAGTTGGTCAGGTTATTTCAGTGAGTCTCCTAAGACTCTCTCGTTGAACTCTTGTTGTCAGCATACCTGAGCAGGTGTTCCCGTGTCATGAGACCGATTCCCAATATGCTGGGAAGTTGTTCCCGATGTATTGAGATTGCCTGCTTGCTCTGTAGAGCTGAGAAGATTCAGCTATAATATATGCAGAGACGGAATAGCACATGAATGTACGGAATTTTTCAGGAAAGAGAGAGGAAGTAATGACTATTGAACAGTATCTGTTTGCTCTGCCAAAAGCAGAACTCCATGTCCATCTCGAAGGGTCTATTCAGCCAGCTACATTGCTCACGTTAGCACAACATAATGGAATCACTCTCCCAGCGCAAACCATTGAGGAGTTGCAGAGGTGGTTCAGCTACCGCGATTTTAATCACTTTATCGAGATCTACTTTGCCATCTCTAGCTGTTTGAAAACTGCTGAAGACTACGAACTGATTGCCTACGAATTTGGTTCCAACATGGCGAGACAGCATGTGCGTTACGCTGAGGTCACATTCTCTCCAAGCACACACCGCTATGGCCTGGGTGTCCCTCACGACACATATTTTACAGGGTTACAACGTGGGCGCGAGCGAGCAAAGACTGAATTTGGCGTCGAGATTCGATGGGTCTTCGACATTGTGCGCAACATTGAAGATGAAGCACGCAACCGCTTACTGGCCGATTACACAACATCTTTGGCGATAGAAAACATGCATGATGGTGTTGTTGCGCTCGGACTGGGAGGAGCAGAGGTGGGATATCCACCAGAGCGTTTTGCTTCATGGTTTGAGAAGGCGCGAACAGCAGGACTACATAGTATACCGCACGCCGGAGAGACAGTTGGTCCAACCAGCGTCTGGGGAGCCTTGCAAGCACTAGGCGCCGAACGCATCGGTCATGGTGTGCGCTCCATTGAAGACCCACAACTTATTACCTACCTTACTGAGCACCAAATTCCCTTAGAGGTATGCCCGACAAGTAATATCCGACTAGGTGTATATGCGAATATGAATGAACATCCACTTCCCCGCATCTATGCAGCTGGAGTGCCTGTAACCATCAATTCTGACGACCCATCGCTCTTTAACACCACATTGCAAGATGAAGTCACGCTACTAGCCAATTCTTTCCACTTTGACCTCAGCGTTATTGATGAGATTGTGCTGAATGGAGTGAGACATAGTTTTCTTCCTGTGGAAGAGAAGAGGACTTTAGAAAAAACATTCCAGGAGGAAATGCTTCATCTCAAACAAGATGGATAGAGCGCCCGCAAAGGGAACGCCCTGTCCACATTATCACCAAATCACTTAGTGACGCACATTCTGATTATCGGTTTGGGGAGGCCAATTTTGTTGCTGTGGTTGCTGTGACTGCTGACCCCAATCTGCTTGAGCAGGAGGTTGGCCCCATTGAGGAGGCTGGTTCCATCCTTGCTGCCCCTGTTGTGCTTGTTGTCCCTGCTGTACAGGTACCGATTGTCTCCACTGCGGTTGAAACTGCGATGGTTGCTGAGACGGCATCTGATGTTGAGAAGGCGTTTGTGGAAACTGCTGAGATGAAGGCGCATTCCATCCATTTTGCTCCTGCATAGGAGCTGAGAACTGCTGCTGTTGCTGAGGCTGGCCCCATTGCGGCTGTTGTTGCGACTGAGGCTGGCCCCATTGTGGTTGCTGTTGCGACAACGCTTGCTGATTCCAGTTTTGAGGGGTTGCCGATTGTTGTTGCCAGGATGAAGCTATTTCTGTTGCAGTTCCTTGAGCAGCATGCTCGGCACGCGCCTTACGATCATTGCGAATATGGCGCCAAATGTAGAGAGCAACCAGGACAACGACGGCTATAACAATAACGGCATCCAAGCTGTGGAAGATAGGGCTGAGCGTATCCAGGTGGATACCAAGCTGCACACCAAGAAATGCCAGTAGGAAACACCATGGGAACGAACCTAAGAAACTATACACACAGAATTTTACAAAGGGCATCTTAGATATACCAGCTGGCAGAGAGATATAGGTACGCACAACGGGTAGGAGACGTGAGAAGAAAGCGGTGGCACTTCCCCAACGCTGGAAAAACTTATCAGCCCGATCTGCATCATGCTGCGAGATGAGCACATAGCGTCCATATTTCAACAGTAGTGGTCGCCCACCACCATAGCCAATACCATACGCAGCAATTGAACCGATGAGACAGCCTATAGCACCCGCAAGCGCAACAAGTAGTAAGCTCACAAACTGATTCGTGCCGTGCAGTAATTTTCCGCTAGCAATCAAGATGCCTGCGATGGGCATTACTATTTCGCTAGGAAGAGGAATACAACAGCTTTCAATAGCCATAGCCAGAACAATACCCAACAACCCGGTTGAGATATAGAGATTCTGAATCAGAGTAGCTAATGTTGTAGTAAGATTTGATAACAACGAAAAAGCCTCCTTCGCAAACCTATGCTTTTACATATCTGCCTAATAGTAGCATAGATTAGCGAAAGAGGCTAGCACAAGTAGTACAGAAAGCTACAAAATGAGAAGACTCTCATCTAATCCAGGTATTCGTCCTGTCTTATTGTTTCACGGCGAGAAGAGCGACGCACGGCAGGCGCATCAAGCTGTTGCGAGAGTTCCTGACGTAGCGGATCATCCTCATACATGTAGGGCGCACGCCGTACAAGTGGATTTTGCAGACTGCCAGTGACAATATCGGGATTCTGACGTTGCTCTTCAATACGCGGATGACGGCCAATCTTACCTGTATTGGGGAATTGCCTTTGTAGTTGCTCTGTATCAGGATGTTGCTCATACAATGCTTCTGTACGAGGCTCGGCATATTGTGGAATCTGATGCCTCGTATCACGATGTCCAGAAGGTAATGCACGTCGTTGCCCGCTTTGTGAAGGAGTCGCCTCCACAGTACGACGTGGACGTTCCTGCTCTGGACCTTTCTGGATAGCACGCTGTCCCGTTGTTGACAACCCCGGATAGACCGATGGTGTACGACGAGACACATTCGTTGGCAGGATATCCATCTCTTCTTCATGCCGCTGTACTACCTCCTGGCGGGCTGCACGCAATGCAGCCGAGCGGTATTGACTCAGTGAAGTAGTAGGAGTATAGCCTGGAAAACCTGGATAATTCATTTTTTGAGATGTTGTGCGCCGTGCAGGTGCTTCATTGATCTTGTTAGGGCGTGGAAGTGCCTTTTGCTGCTGCCTACCCTCCTCTGACTCATATGCTTCTCGTTGCTGAGGGACAAGTGCTCTATTAGGAGTTTGTCTTACAGGTTGCGGACGTTGGGGGGGGGTATGGACAGGGGCAGGGAGATTACGTGCTCCATATGCGTGCTGAATATATTCTTCTTGCTCGTCCCACAGCGGCTCTTCTTCCTCCGGGAGATATTCTTCCTCTATAATATACGCTTCTCGTGGCACACGTGCCGAAATCCTTTGATAGTCAGGATAATCGTGCTCTTGCGAAAAAGCTATCTCTTCTTGTGCATCCATGCGCAATCGCTCATCATGGCGACGTGATAAGTAGGAAAAAAGAGTGAGCGAAATGGGAATACTGAGAAGGAGAGCAGCCAATCCGCCTATCAGACCACCGACCACCCAGGAGTTGAGAGTGTTACCATACCAAAGCACTACTGCGGCACCTGCAATAAGCACCAACGCTGTAGCCACAGCCTTCATACTGCTTCCTTTCTTGCCTTGAGCTTCCTTGACATATCACAAGCTCTACTATTGGAAATTGGTGCGTGCGATAAAGATGAGACGGAAACTCTTTCCGTTTGAGTATACCAAAAATATATACAGAGCACAAGGGGTAAAAGTGCGTGGGAGCACCAAAAACGAAGATAGGGATAGAGATGTGAAAAACTTCACAAAAGCATGAAAGACAATGCATGTTTTTTCAGCAGGATAAAAAGAAACATGCATTACCCTCTTTTCACGCATATGGAGGTGCAACGGTTATGCAGCAGTCCCACACTGTCGGAAAATCGCAACAACCTTACCTTGCACCTGCCATTCACGGTCCCATACACTTCTGGGAATCAGAATGGGTTCTAATTCGGAGTTCGCGGGCTGCAAACGCACTCTATCATGGTCTTTTTCTTGGAAGAAACGCTTGAGAGTCGCACTGCCACTAATACCTTCTTGCATGTGAACAGCAACGACAATATCTCCATTCTGACACGTCTTTTGTGGTTTGACGACGACATAGTCTCCATCACAAATGTGATCTTCAATCATGGAACGACCTTTGACCACCAAGGCAAAAGCGTTCTCACTATCAACCATGTTGCGCCCCACATCAATTGATCGCTCGGACTCTGGATAAATATCGAGAGGTTCACCGGCGGCGATAGTGCCCATGATCGGAACACCCATTGAGATCGGCGCTTCTACAACCTCATCTACCGCCTGCTTCATGAGCTTGATACCACGGCTCTTCTTAGGCTGACGCGAGATCAAGCCCTTCTTCTCTAACATTGTCAAGTGATAATCTACGTGTCCCGTACTAGCGATATGCATCTCACGCCCAATCTCACGATTTGTAGGCGGCATACCCTCTGCTTTCATGTACTTGGCAATAAAGTCGTACATGTTCCGTTGTATTTCGCTAGCTTTTGCTTGTTCCGCTGACATACAATAGTTTCCTGCCTTCTCTTAAAAACTAGAACAGCTATTCAAATAAAATCATACCACAACTGCAGGAACAATACAAGCTTTTTTTGGAACGTATTTTCCGAATGAGTTTTCTATTTATTTTTCATCGCAAAAAGACTTGGCATAATGGCCGCATTTTGTTATACTCCTTGCAAGGGAATTGTTGTGTAGTTAGAGACTATCAAAGTGTGGAATTAGGAAAGACAGATCAGTATATATTGCTTGTATCATTTGCGCCCAGCACTCGGATAAGTGTACAATAAAAGCGTATGACGGACAGAGGACGGCTGACTACGAAAGAGAGAGTCCATAACCATGGTTGAGATGACGGTTGAGAGCGTGCGAATAAACTTGGCCACGCAGCAGCGGGTGGTCATCTTGAAATCCACTAAACAAGAACGCTATCTATTTATCTGGATAGCCCATACAGAGGCATATGCAATTGCCGTCGAACTGCAAGGGACGACTTCCCCACGTCCCTTGACGCATGATCTGTTGAAAAACGTGATTGGTGAATTGGGCGCAAAAATTGTGAGTATCGTGATCTCCGACTTGATCGACGAGATTTTCTACGCCCGTATTGTGCTCGACGTGGCAGGCAGGCATGTGGAAGTAGATTCACGACCCAGCGATGCTATCGCCCTGGCAGTGCGAGCAAAGACACCAATCTTCGTTGATGAAAGCGTTCTAGATCGCGCTGGAGTCGCCCTTGAGCCAAATGAAGAGCAAATACAGAATCCACGCTCCAAGGCCATACAGAAACAAAGCGAGCTAGAGGCAGATGCTAACCTGGATGCGTACCGAGATTTCATTAATAGCCTTGATGCGCTTGATGAATTCGGGAAAGATTAGCCAATCTCATTCGCTCTACCCATGAGTTGAACGCTGTTGGCTCTTCTATTACACAGCAGGTTCGACGGCTCGCAGAGAAAGGTTGTGCTTGCCTGCTAAAAATGCTTTTGCGCTTACATGCGACAAAAAAGCATTTTTAGCAGGCGTACGATAATGCGCGAGATGAGGCCATACACAAGAATGGCGAGCAGCGTGTACAATTCGACGCCCACAGAAACCGGGAGAGCGATCTGCTGAAACAGGAGTTGGAAGGGCAAAAGAAACGCATTGCTAATGGTATACGCCGTCGTTACGCTCTCGCTCCACCCGCTATGTGCAGATAGAGGAATAAAACTGAGCACGAAGCGTAGCAACAATAAAAGTTGCACGGCGACGAAGCATAAACCGACAAAAATTGGTACGCCACTACGACGAGGTTGTGCCCTCTTTTTTTGTGCAGGCGTTTCCCCCGCTTTATCCGCACCTCCCGCCGGTTGGTCGCGTCGCGCCTTCTTAGGTTGTGCTGGCAACGGAGGCAAAACTGGGTACGCATCAGCTTGCACTGGTGGACTATAGGCAGGTTGAGGCGGTAGTGCAGGAATATTCGCGTACAACGGTGGCAAAGGGACTGTCGGCTCTTGCGCATCTTGTACCTGCAAGTTGTCTATAGTCTGATCCTCTGGCAACGGTCCCGCCTGGACAGTCGGAGGAATAAACGCAGGCAAGACAAGACGCTGCATAGGTTCAGTAGGCTGGTTATGCTGATTCATGTCTTTCGTTCGATCAGGCTCAGGCTGTTGCCACATCGTTGTACCTACCACTCTTCTCAATACGTCTCTTATAGGTAACGTGACAAGATATCTTAAACGTTTCTCGCCGCTCCATTACATCTACCTGCTGCTCGTCTACTAGTAGTACGCTGATCTAGGCACGAGGTTGTAGTTACTTATCATAGGTAGGCAATAACCCTAGCCACCAGAAAGACATAACTTGCTCTTTTCTTGGCTTTACTGAGCATACCAATCATCCCAGGTATTATGCTAATCGGAAACGTATAACGTTGCGTTAAGAACTTTCCTGTCTCACCGTATTAGTAAACTATGTTTCAAAATCAGGATACTCATAGGTGGCCTCACGAAGCTCAATAAGAAGATGATCCTCTTTGATACCCCGTATCGCTACATCTACGATTCTTGGAAAGGCTCCATCTTGGTAGAGAAAAGACATGACTTCGTCCAAAGAACGTATTGTTCCGCGCTGATGAAATCCTTCTAACCCAATTTTTTATGGATGATGTATCGTTCAGGTTGGGGCACCAAACAAGGGCAGGAGATGACGCTTGCCATCCGCTTGAAACGCTCAGGCTTTAATATGCTTCTTGCCCAAGCCATTCACTCTACCTACGTTGCAGAGATTTATTCCAGCACCGAGACATGGAAGGAGGCGATAGAACACTCCTTTATCCGATTGCAATGGGACCCTGATCACGATCCTTCTGGAGAGTGTGTGGAACGGCGTACTCTCCAATTAGGGTTACGAGGACCTCTCTTAGCCCAGTATGCACATGAGTGGATTCTTGACATTGAGGATATCTCAGCCTTTGTGCGACAGCAATATTGAGTATGTTCGTAGAGATGATGAGACACACCTGATGACCCCAAAAGAACGAGTGTACCCAGTCACAGATGATGTCGTCGCAAGGAAATTGGAGATAGCATAATTTTTGGGAATCGGAGAAAGAACTTATGGTTCCTTGAACAAATTGTGCCCGTTAACAATCCAATATTTTTCCTCTTCAGGAATCTCTGACAGAAAGTCTTGATACGTGCCTGTTCAGCGATAGAGAACGCAACAAATTGAGCACGATGGTTAGAAATCACAACCGTGAGGGGGTTGCACATTATTTCACAACAATGAGAAATGTTGCACATTATGCTACAATGAGAGAGTATGTTGTAATCGAGAGGGTAGACCGCAATCATGACACAAATCGACAACCGCGCACAGGAGCAGAATAGCCTATCACCAACGGGAGTACCACGTTTACGCTTTGCTCCTAGCCCAACAGGTTTTTTGCATATTGGAGCGTTCCGCACAGCATTGTTTAGCTGGCTCTATGCACGCCATACTGGCGGCCAATTTATTCTCCGCATCGAAGATACTGACACAGCACGTACAGTCGAAGGAGCGGTTGACGATTTTATCAACGGCTTACACTGGCTCGGCATGGATGTTGATGAGGGACCGATTGTTGGTGGCCCTTATGGCCCCTACTTCCAAACACAGCGCAAAGCACTCTATCAGCATTATGCTAGCCAACTGATCGAGTCGGGCCATGCCTATCGTTGCTATTGCACTCCTGAGCGGCTCGACGAGATGCGCAAAGCACAGCAAGCACAGAAACTACCACCGCGCTATGACCACCATTGCCGCTATCTCAGCGCCGAGCAACGTGCCGCGAACGAGGCCACAGGCATGACATGGACCGTGCGCTTCGCTATGCCACTTGAGGGCGAAACCGTTGTACACGATGTCCTGCATGGCGACATGGTCTTCAAGAATACTGACCTTGATGATATGATTATTCTCAAAACTAACGGCCTTGCCCCCTACCATCTGGCGCACCTTGTTGACGATCATTTCATGGGCATCACCCATATGGTTCGTGCCGAGGAGTGGATATCCAGTGCGCCACGCCATGTGCAAATGTACGACGCATTAGGTTGGGAGCCGCCTCTGTTCTATCATGTCCCTGATGTCTTGGCTAAAGATAGAAAGAAACTCAGCAAGAGACGCAATGCTCCATCCTGGTCAGACTTTCAGAAACAGGGATTTTTGCCAGAAGCCGTGTTTAACTTCCTAGCCTTACTCGGTTGGGCCTATGACGATAAAACAGAAATCTTCACCAAAGAAGAGCTAATACACGTCTTCACACTGAATCGTGTAGGTATCTCTGCAGGCATCTATGATCCCGACAAATTGCTCTGGATGAATGGTGTCTACATCCGTAAGATGCCACTTGATGAGTTAACACGTCGCATATTGCCCTACCTTGAGCGTCCACACGCCCAGGGAGGTTTACCCGATAGGGTGCAGAGGCCACTTAACTTCGAGTATACACAGCGCGTCCTTCAACTAGAGCAGGAGCGCCTAAAAACGCTGGCCGACGCTCCAGAAAAAGATGCCTTCTTCTATATTGACGATCTGGAGTATGATACAGCCTTACTCATTCACAAAGGCATAGATGCACCCAGAACACATGCAGCGATTGAGCGAGCACGTGCCCTGTTCGCGGGCCTAGCGGAGTGGAAGCACACACTTATGGAAACACAGATGAATGATCTAACGGTTGAACTGGGTTTGAAAAAAGGTCCCTTCTTTGGAGCCATACGTGTTGCTGTCAGTGGTAGCACTGCTACGCCCCCACTGTTCCAGATGATGGAGGTCCTCGGTCGAGACCTCTGTATGAAACGCATCGATCAGGCCATTGAGCGCCTAAATTAAGTCGTAGGGGCCCCATTCATGGCGCCCGTCGTCGGCATGGTTAATGTCGCTGACATGGTGTATCACCACGACGGGCGCCATGAATGGGTCCCCTACAGTAATCGAGATCATAGCATGGTTAATAAAGATTACATTCTGCGCATTGCAGAACGAGTTGGGCGAGCGCTAGCCATCATCCTTGGCCTACGCCAAGCCAATAAACACGAGGATGCGCTGATCTATATTGATGATCTACTTCTGGGCACAGTCGGCCTCACATCCAGCTTCATCAATTCGGTTTCCGAAGAGACACTGCTACGTGCCCTCTCACCCTTTGGCACACCGAATATCGATAAGTGCCTTTGGGTCGCCGCTTTACTAAAAGCCGAAGGTGACGTATACCACGATATGGGCAACACGACTGAAAGCTACTATCGTTATCTCAAAGCGCTCAATCTCTTCTTGGAAGTCCAATTAAGTGAAAAGGCTACGAGTAGCTCCACATTCTATGCAGATACGGAAGTATTGCTCAAGCAGCTAGAAGAGTATGAGCTTCCCACACGCACGAAAAGCAGGCTCTTTCCCTATTATGAGCTAGCGGGAACATATGCCAAAGCCGAAGATACGCTCTTTGATGTCTTGGAGGCTGACGACGCCCCACAGGACATGAGGCAACAAGGATTAGCTTTCTATCAACGTTTACAACAAAAAAGCGATGCTGATCTTGTGGCTGGCAACTTGTCACGCGCAGAAATTGCCGAAGGGATCGCCCAAATACTGGACAAATAACCCGCCATTGATTTACACTTACTTAACATTCTCTTAACACAAAGTCTGGAAAGTAAGTGAAAACAATGGCGGCAACGCAAACAAACGAAGTTTTTTACCCAAAAGAGGTGAGAGTTCAAACGTGGCATCGACCAAAATACCACAGGTGGTACGCTCTACCGTTCAAGATAGCTGGCGTTGGATGTGGCCTGATATCCTCATGCGCATCCTCCCCATGGGAGCCACCCCTTTCATCTACATAGCCATACTCCATCTCCCACTCTCATTTCTTGGCCTTACTCTGCATGATGTACCACAACAAATTCTTCTGGGGCTAGTCGTTGGCATTCTCATGGCTACCTTCGCCGCCACCTATCGTATGTATATTGTAGGACCCTGGTTTCGCTGGCCTACACGCAACGATCACCTCTTGCAAGGCATCTATTACTTATTCATTAACGGTCCGGTTGAAGAACTCTTTTTTCGTGGCTTTCTTTTGGCAGCCGTTACACAATGGACTGGTTGGCTCGGCTGGGGCTGGCTCGTGAGTACTGTCGCGTACACGCTTTACCATCGCCTCGGCAAATGGAATTGGCGCAGTGTTGGTGGTGTCGGCTTAGCTGGTTTAGTCTTTAGCCTGATCTATCTGCTACAAGCGGACCCACGCTCCCTTCTTGCTGTCACCATCGTACATGGTTTCACCACCAGCGGATTTCTCAGTTGGGGCGACGAGGTGCTCTACCGCCGTTGGAAACATAAACAGAAGAAGTTATAAGTAGCTTGATGGGTGGGCAAGTGTAGTAATGCACTTGCCCACCCATCAAGCTACTTAATAACGAACCCTACTCCACAGTGGCTATTTCGTTACCTTCAGGCAAGCAATTCGTCTTGTTTTTAAGATATAATTAAAAAGAAGAAGGCTTCACAAGAATTTTTCTCAATAGTCTATCATATACTTTCTGGAGGTCTAGTTCATTGAAAATCGTTGTTACTGGCGGCGCGGGTTTCATTGGCTCCCATCTATGCGCTCGCTTACTGGATGAAGGACATAGCGTCCTTTGTGTCGATAATCTCATTACTGGCTCAACACAAAATATTGATGCACTGCGTAATAATCCACACTTTACCTTTCTACAACATGATGTCACACAACCTTTCATCTGTGAGGTAGATGCACTATTTCACATGGCAAGTCCTGCCAGTCCTGTAGGCTATCTGGAACATCCCATTGAAACCATCCTCGTGAACAGCCAAGGCACCTATCAAATGCTGGAAATGGCCCGCAGGCAGAATGCTATGTTCCTCATCTCCTCCACCTCCGAAATCTATGGAGACCCACTCGAACATCCACAACGTGAAGACTATTGGGGCAATGTCAATCCGATTGGACCACGCGCCTGCTATGATGAAAGTAAGCGTCTTGGCGAAACACTGACAATGGAGTATTACCGTCAATTTCAGGCCAACACTCGTATCGTACGCATTTTCAACACCTATGGACCACACAGTCAGAAAGATGATGGACGCATGATTCCTAACTTTATTATGCGCTCACTAGACAATGAGCCACTGACGATCTACGGTGATGGCACAAAGACACGCAGCATCTGCTATGTTAGTGACCTAGTTGATGGATTGATGCGAGCAATGTTCCATTCGGGTACTACAGGTGAGGTGTTTAACCTCGGCAATCCTGAAGAGCATACAGTGCTTGAATTCGCTCAAACTATTATTCGTCTTTGCAATGCATCATCACCTATTCTCTTTGAATCCAGCCGCATCGATGATCCAGAGCGGCGGCGACCCAACATTTCAAAGGCACAACAATTGCTCGACTGGGAAGTGAAAGTTAGCATGGAAGATGGGCTACGGCGTACCATCGAATGGTTTCGTAGGTTTCAATCCCCTCAGTGGGCAGGAAAAGATGTGCTTAGTCACCGCTCCCTTTGAGGACAAACATACCTCTCACATCCGAAAAGGTCAAGTGGGGATGCATTAGTAGTTAGTGGTTCACTAAAAAACTACTGACTAGAAAATATATAGTAATTATGTATAATCCCTCGTTAGAAAGCCGTGAGCATGTTACGTCTAGCATACTTCTGACGCGAGTGCTAGAACGCATACGTTCGTATACCACAACAGCAAATCTTGTTGGTATAGGCGCAGCACTTGTCGCCATTTTCTGCTTGCTCGCCTTACCCAGCACACAATACTGGAATATCCGTCTACCCCTTTATGGAATCCTTATCGTCTGGACGATTGTACGCCCACGTGTCGCACTCTATCTCCTACCTATCGCCATTCCTTGGGGATCACTTGATACCTTCTCGCTTGGCGGATTATCTCTCAGCAGTAATGATATTCTGGTCCTGCTGCTGGCAACTAGCTGGCTCATGAGCTTTACACTACGCCCATTTTTTGCTCAAACAGCCTCTGCTGGCCCACTTGACCGTGATACTGTTTCCGTTCCTCGTTATTTGGCCATCACAATGCTGCTCCTCTTAGGAGCTATGCTTCTTTCTGTGATAGGAACAGTAAGCCTCACAGCAAGCATTAAAGAGCTAAGTAAATGGATTGAATTTCTGATCGTCTTGTTGATCGGCACGCAATATCTGCGCACACGGCGTCAGATATGGACGCTGATTATCATTGCGTGTCTCGCTGGCATCTCACAGGGCTTATATGGCTATATGCAAGAGTTCCTCAATCTAGGACCCCAATCGTTTATACGTGACGCGGGATTACGTGTCTATGGTACTTTTGGTCAGCCTAATCCATATGCCGGTTACATCAATATGACGCTCACCATCGCTATTGCCCTTGTATTACTTGCACGCAGTATCATGCTTCGTATTCTTGCTGGCGTTGCTGTGGCGATCTTGGGTACAGCAGAGTATCTTTCGCAGTCACGTGGCGGCGAAATCGCCATTGCTATAGCACTCTTCTTTATCGTGACACTCGGCATGCCACGCTTGCGCAAAGTGATGGCAGCAGGCGTCATCGGCATACTCGCTATCATCGCTGCTTATCTCGCAGGACGTATACCAGAACACTACCTCTTACCTATTTTGAGAATTCTGGGCTTGATTCGTATTTCCTTTACCGCCCCTAGTATACAAGATTTCTCGACGGCAGAACGCTTGGCACACTGGATCGCTGGTATCAATATGTTTATAGACCATCCCATTACTGGTGTAGGTATCGGCGCATATGGCAACGCCTATGCACCTTATCACATCACGATTTTTGTCAACTCGTTAGGTCACGCACATAACTACTACATCAATATTGCTGCCGAAACAGGTTTAATAGGATTGACGGCATTTCTTTTATTCTTGATTACGATTTTTGTTACAAGTGGCCGTGTCTATCGTGCTATCAGTGGACGTCTGATGGTAATCAAGGCACAAAGGGCACATCCACAAGCCGGACAAAGGGAGATTGAGACGCAAAAAACAGCGCGGTTACAAACCATGCTCACCGATGATCGCGCACTCGCGGTAGGACTATTGGCGGCACTTGTCTCTGTTTGTGTCCATAATTTAGTAGATGATTTGTACGTTCATGGCATGAGTACCCTTTTCGCGTTACTCCTGATTGCGCTTATCCGTCTAGAGGGAGTGACATCTAACAACACCTCATACGTAGGCAATCGGCACCAATGGAGGACAGTTTGATTACAAATAAGACAAACATAGCTAATATGACCAATAGAGATGATGAGACACAAGCCGCAACAATAAAGAAAAAACAGGCAGAACTTCTTCAACAACAAACAGAAAAAGATGCCACCGCACAAGATACAGAAATTACCCGCGACCAATTATCATTAGGGAAACGTTTGCTCAATTGGCGCACCCTTGTACCACTCGGAATTGTTCTCGTTGCACTGGTTTACTTCGCACAAAAACAACATATAAATCCACAACAAATCTGGGCTGTGATTCGTTCAGCCAATATGCTTTTCTTTCTAGCGGCTTTTGCCATTTACTATCTCTCATTTCCTCTACGAGCATGGCGCTGGCGTATGTTATTACAGAATGCGGGCTATACGAAAGAGAATGGTATACACCTTCCCTCCTTCTGGAAACTGGTCGAGATTATTTACATTTCTTTCTTTGCGAATGTAGTAGTTCCCGCAAAGTTGGGCGATCTGTACCGTGCTCACCTGCTACGCCAGGAAATCAATGTTTCTACCACCCGCAGCTTTGGCACCGTGCTAGCCGAGCGCCTCCTCGACCTGATCGTATTACTGTTGCTCTTCATTTCAGCAATCATTATTAGCTTGCATGAAAACCTTCCTGTTACATTACGTATTGGCTTGGAGCTAACGCTTGCCGCCGTAGTAGTAGGTGTTGTCGGTTTGTTCATACTGCGCCAAGCACGTGAACCTATTGCAAAGTTAGTGCCATTACGCTTCCGCGAACATTACTACCATTTTCAGGAGGGCACGCTTGGCTCCTTCCGCCGCATTCCCACCTTAGCAGGTTTGACGGTTGGCGTATGGCTCTGCGAAGCTCTGCGCTTCTTTTTCGTCGCCATAGCACTCGGCCTGCTACAAGGTGACTTTGTGCATATACTAGCGGCAGCGATTTTCATCGGACTCGGTGAGGCACTTATCACAATTGTACCAGCAACAGGTGGCGGCGTTGGGTTTGTCGAAGCTGGTATGTTGGGAATGATTATGCTCTTCTATCATGGCCCTAATGCCTCTAACTTAACCGCTGCCGCTATTCTGCTTGATCGTATCATCAGTTTGTTCAGCATCATGGTCATCGGATTTGTCGTCTTTATGATCGCCTTTGGCAAAAAAGCAGCCAAACCCTCAAAACAATGATAAACATTTAGTTAGTTAGGGCGCCCGCAAGCGGGAGGGGTCTAGATGCCCCTACAAAGATACAAAGCTGCCTTGGATGCGTCGTCATCTTTGTAGGGGCGTCTAGACCCCTCCCGCTTGCGAGCGCCCTGTCAACTGTCAACAAACACACAAGTTCTCAAGTTCTGTGTACACTTGACACAATAATACACGTGGACTATAATTTTTCAACAGGTTTCCGGGGTGCAAAGAGTGGTGGGTATGCTCTTTCGCACCTCGCAAAATAGGCCACGAGGGGGGGTGAAGCCCTGGTGTCAGAGGTCAAAATTCATGAGGGCGAGTCGTTTGAGACCGCTTTGAAACACTTCAATCGTAAGATTCAACAAGATGGCATTCTGGCAGAGGCACGTCGTAGAGAACACTACGAGAAGCCAAGCATGAAACGCAAAAGAAAAGAAGCGGCACGAAGACGCAAAACTGTACGCAAATTTATATAGTACATGTCAGTGACAGGGCGATTATAGAAGGTAGCGACTGCTCTAAGCAGCAACTCTTCTTAGTTGTCCTGTTCCCTATTTTACAATCGAGGTTTTCTACACGTATGCACGAACATCCTCAGATAGAACTCTATATTAACGTCGGCAGCGACCAACAAAACACGCTGGTTGAAGAGCAGTTCGACACCATCGACCTTGATGCGGTCGTCATGAAAACGTTACATGCCGTCGGTGTTCAACAACAGGTCATGCTTACCCTACTCGTGACCGATGATGCTGGCATTCAAGAAATGAATAAGCAGTATCGTACACAGAACAAACCTACTGATGTGCTCTCATTTCCTTTACTAGAACAGCCCATTGTGAACGCTCCAGCAGACCACTTATGGGAAACGCAAACAAGCGAGGCAAATACCGGAAAGCAGACACCAACATTCGTAACACCCCCAGATATGATTATGAACCTCGGTGATATCGTGATGTCGTGGCCGACACTAGTCCACCAAGCGGCAGAGGCCAACCACAGCCCCCTTTATGAATTACAATATCTGCTTGCACACGGTGTCCTTCATCTCGTCGGATATGATGACCATAGTGAAGCTGGCTATGAGGCCATGGTAGGGATTCAGCAATCGGTCTTACAGGCTCTTGGGCAAAAGGCATAAATATACATGAGCCAATCAATACCCCCAACGCCCCCGACGCCCCCGACGACTCCTACATCGCCTACGTCCACCAACAACGGATCGCAGCCACAAAAAAGTGAGTGGGAGAAGTTCATTGCTGGCTTTGGCTATGCCTTCCATGGCCTGTGGTATGCCCTTCGTACGCAACGCAATATGCGCGTCCATAGTGCTGTCACGCTGCTCATTCTGCTCGTGAGTATCCTCTTACACATTTCTGCGATTGAGTTCGCCATGATCTTTATTGCTATCACGGGAGTGTTTATCGCGGAGATGTTCAATACAGTTATAGAACTCTGTGTGGATTTGGCCTCGCCGGAGTATCACCCATTAGCCAAAATTGCCAAAGACGTTGCAGCAGGTGCGGTACTCCTTAGCGCAATACTTTCCGTTATCATTGGGCTATTTGTACTCGGTCCGCACGTATGGACATTTACCTTGTATACACTCGTACACAAATAACAAAAGAGAACTTGATCTATATAAGCGACTACGCCACCCGCGCTCGTCTACATGCCTCGCATACAAATGTCTGTGAGGAGGACACATAACGCCACATAGGTCGGTGCTCCCAGCGAGAGGGACACACGCGTACATCTCCCATACGCACTATAGACAAGAGTTCTCCTTTGTAAGAAGATATCTGTTCTAGGAATTGCGGCGTGAGAATGCCCCTCGGAGCTTGCAGTTTGAATCCGTTGCCATCATCAAAGATACGTACATCTTTGTCACGTAATTCTGTGAGCAATTCATCAAATGTCATACACTACCCCTGCTTTGTATCTCTTGTTAAAGCTAGCCTCAGCTTATTGCAGATTAGTATACATGAGTCATAAGCGTTTTACAATATATTACGCCATGGTACCAGAGCAATCGCATCTAAATAACCCCATCCACAGGAAAACACATGTTTCTTGTGTGTTCTGGATGGGGTTATTTAGATGCGATTACTCTGACATTTGGCCTATTTTCCTTGTGAAAATAGGCCAAATGTGCTATAATTTACAGAGTAGAAATCTGCGTTCTATGCTCCCTCCATGTGGCTGATCATCTATTTCAAAATATGATATCGCCCTCTGGCTATGTCTGACTTTTTGGCGAGGATAATATATTATGCAATTAGGCAACATTAAACCTGTTAGTATTGTAAATGAGATGACCGGGGCTTATCTCGACTATTCAATGAGTGTTATCGTCAGCCGTGCTCTTCCTGACGTACGCGATGGCTTGAAGCCTGTACACCGTCGCATCCTTTATGCGATGGACCAGATGGGCCTCCAATCTACTAAGCAATTTCGTAAGTGCGCTGGTACAGTCGGCGAAGTCCTCAAAAGCTATCATCCACATGGAGATGTTGCGGTCTATGACGCTCTGGTTCGTATGGCTCAACCGTGGTCAATGCGTTACCCACTGGTCCTGGGACAGGGCAACTTTGGCTCACAGGACGACGACCCGCCAGCAGCCATGCGATATACGGAAGCGAAAATGGCGGCCATCGCAGATGAGCTATTGCGCGATATCGAGAAAGATACTATTGACTTTGGACCAAATTACGATAACCAGACCGAGGAACCAAAGGTCTTGCCTGCACGCCTGCCTAATTTGCTGCTGAACGGGTCTACCGGCATTGCCGTCGGTATGGCTACCAATATTCCGCCTCACAACCTTGTAGAGGTCTGTGATGCTATCACTCACCTGCTCGACCATCCAGACGCCACGACGGAGGATCTGACCCATATTGTACATGGTCCAGACTTCCCCACCGGGGGCATTATTCAAGGGCGTGAAGGCATCCGCAACACCTATGCCAACGGACGTGGTAGAATAGTCGTCCGCGCACGCACACTTATTGAAGAGTCCGAGCGTGGACGCATGAGCATTATCACTACTGAACTCCCTTATCAGGTGAATAAGGCCGAACTTGTCAAAAAGATCGCAGAACTGGTGCGTGACAAGAGGATTGAAGGTGTTGCCGAGGTACGCGATGAATCTGATCGGCAGGGTATGCGCATGGTGATCGACCTGAAACGTGATGCCAACCCCGAAAGCATCCTAAACCTGCTCTTCAAATTTACAGCGATGCAGAGTGCTTTTAACTCCAATATGCTCGCGCTGGTCGATCAGCAGCCACGCACACTCACGCTTAAACAGTTCTTACAGCATCACATTAACCACCGTGAGATTGTGCTGACACGCCGCACACGCTTCGAACTCGCCAAGGCCGAAGCCCGCAAGCATATTCTTGATGGTTTGAAGATTGCTCTAGATAACCTTGATGCCGTAATCGCGACGATTCGCCAATCGCGCAACGATACAGCAGGCTTATCCATCGAGCTACAGCAGCAGTTCGGCCTCTCTGAGGAGCAGGCAAAAGCGGTCCTCGACATACGCCTAGCGCGTTTGGCTGCCTTGGAGCGCCAGAAGATTGAAGAGGAACTCAAAGATGTGCTTCAGCATATTGATTACTACCATATGCTGTTGAGTGACATCGGTGAGATTCGTAAGCTGATCAGAGCTGACTTGAAAGAACTCAAAGAGAAATATGGTGACGCACGTCGCAGCGATCTTACCGAATCGGAGGCAAGTGACTTCAAGGCCGAAGACCTGATCGCAAATGAAGAGGTCGTGGTGACACTCACTGAAAAGGGCTACATCAAACGGCTCCCATCCAGCACCTATCGTGCGCAACGGCGCGGTGGACGTGGCATCACAGGTATGGCTACACGCGAGGACGATACTGTCCGCCATCTATTGGTAGCACATAGTCATGATAGCCTGCTTTTCTTCACAGATCGTGGGCGCGTCTTCCAATTGCGCGTCTATGAGCTACCTGATACCAGTCGTACCGCTAAGGGTGAGCATCTTATCAACCTGATCTCCATTGAGCAACGCGAACGTGTGACAGCCATTGTCTACGTACCGAAAGGTGCTAGTCGTGACTTTATGATTGTCGCTACGAAGAAGGGCGAAATCAAGAAAACGGCCATGGAAGAATTCGAAGTAGTACGCCGTTCTGGTCTTATCGCAATGGATCTGGAACCTGATGACGAACTGATTGGCGCCAAACTTGCCCATGCTGATGATGACGTGTTACTCATTAGCGCCCAAGGACAAGCTATCCGCTTTACTGTTGCTGAACTGCGCTCAGCCTCGCGCACCAGCGGCGGTGTACGTGGCATTCGTCTAGCCAAGGATGATAGCGTCGTCTCGCTCAACCTCACACCAGAAAATAGTGAGCTATTGATTGTCACCGAAAACGGTTTCGGCAAGCGCACCGCTATTGACGAATATCCACGCCAGAGTCGTGGTGGTGGTGGTGTCATCACCTCTAAGGTCACTGACAAAACAGGTCGCGTAGCAGCTGCCCGTATCCTCACCGACAAAGATAACGACTTGATGATTATCTCAGCAAGTGGCATCGTCATTCGCCAGGATGTGAATAGCGTCAAGCAAGCTGGCCGCGCCACGCAGGGCGTTACTCTGATGAACGTCGGTGATGGTGATGTCGTTGTGGCTGTCGCCACCACCAATGGGAAAAAGCTCGCCCCTCAGAATGGCAATGGAGATGAGGAAACACTTCCCTTTGAGACCGAAGAAGAAGTTGTTTTACCAACCTCAGAAGAGCAAGAATAACATTAAAAATGAGTCGTTAGGCATGAGGTGCTTCAGCACCTCATGCCTAACGACTCATTTTTATGTGGATTAATTCACGTGTAATGCTTTTGTTTCTCGGCGTATACGTCGCCCTTGGCGTACCTGTTGCGCTGCCATGCGGTCTTTTTGCGCCTCAAGTTTAATCAACGGAAAGGGACGATGAAATTGCCGATCAAAAGACTCGGCCTTCTCCTCTGTAAACGCCGCTCGTTGTTCATAAGAGCGTGCGAAGATGTCGCGCTTCACATCATCAGACGCATCAATCAGTAGCAAATAAGCTAAGGTAAACTCCGGCTTGCCCTGTTCCGCATACGCATCAGCATATGTCAAACCATCAACGCCCCCTTCCAGTTCTTTACGTGCATGCTCAAGAAAGACATCTTTTAGTGATTTACTATATAATTCTGTGAATGTAGGGTTAGGCATAGTTTGCTCCTATTACTTTTACTATCTTACTTTGCTTGCCAAACTCGTACTGTCTTATCATTACTCGCTGACGCAATGCGCGTTCCGTCAGAAGACCAAGTTACTGAAGTTACCGGCTCTGTATGACCACGATAGGTATAAATACGGTCACCAGTCTTTGGTATCCAAAGCTGCACCGTTTTATCGTTACTTGCAGTAACAATACATGACCCGTCAGGTGACCAAGCAACACATCTAACGCTGTCAGTATGACCGCGATATTTCAAGATACTTGTTCCCGTAGCAGCATCCCACATCTGAGCCATGTGTTCAGAATGAGCTGATGCAATCATGGTGCTGTCAGGAGACCATACGACCAGAATATCGCCGCGGTATTCCTCCTCTTACTTCACACCAAAGGCAATGCCAGCCATGATTACAGCGGAAGGAGAAAGTTCCCTGATACCTTCATCCACAGTCAACAGTGCTCCGCTTGGCCCAGTTTCACCCATTTCTGACTGCACCATTACGACTCTCGCCCCGTTAACAGCACCTAAATCAAAATAGGTCTTCACGCCGATATGTTGACGTTGGGACTGAAGCTGTAACTCTTCTCTGAACATGTCAAGTACTGCTTTCGCCTCGACTTGAGTTGATGTTACAAGTAGTACATCTGCTTGTAGCGCTCTAGCAAATCTATCGGCCTGGGCCATATGAAATAATTCCCCAATCTATATATTTCGTTATAACGCAGTCACCTTGAGGCTCAGAACTGTAAGCTGGACATTCTGGCTCCACAGCCCTACTTCAGAGCCAGTGAGATACCTGTTGTCGATCAGGCTCAGAATAAGTCCATTATCAATAAAGAACTTAATGGTATTGTCCTTCACTTCGACACGGTAGGTGTGTGTAGTTGTGCCGGGATTGAAAGAGGCATCCTTTATTTGTGAGTCTCTGTAATAGTCTGGGCCACTTACCCGAGCTTTGTCCAATCCTCCTCCACAGTCGCCCACACCGACTTTATATCCCTGCCAACCAGCTGAGAGCGGATTTCCGCGTGTTGAAATGCCAAAACAAGCATAATACTGCGAACTAGTGACTTGAATCTTTGCTTCAACTGCGTAGTTAGTAGTGGAGCCTGTATCGCAAGGAGCTACAATAGTTGGACCTCCCCCACTATTCCATCTACCATTTGTACCATCATTCAGTAACGTCCCGTTGAGCACCTTCCAATCCGCCGACCCGTCTGTCCATGTACTGAGATTTACCGTACAAGGAAGTGTTTGAGTTTGTACTACAGGGGAGGTTGGCGCTGAAGTTGGAGTGGCAGCTCCCGCCTGTCCTGAAGTAGCTGTGGGCGTCGGTATAGCCTGTACTGTGGGAGTCGATGATAAGCGCGTCCCTTGCGTATTACCAGTGGCAGTAGTATTAGATGGGCGATTCAATAATAATGATAGGCTGGTTGCGGCAAAGGCGATTACCAGTATTACCAGGAGGATGATGATTATCTGCAATCTGTACCTCTGCCAAAGATTTCTCGGGCGTAGCTTGCCCTCATCATAATTGAAATTGTTCCTATTGGGGTATCTATCGTTTCTTTCGTCCATAAAAACCGCTCCTAAAACATCAAAAAAGTGAAGAAAGAAAGAGCAATCCTGTACAAGTATACCAACAAACACTCCATTTCGCAATCTATTTGCAAAAAGCAAAAAGGGGGCTTACGCATTCTTATTATCCTCGCACATTCGGTGCTCGTAAACCGAAATGGTGGTGTTTTCGGACTGAAAGCCCGAAAACACCACCATTTTCAGCGGGAGGTCGTAGTTTCACTATCCTAATGTGCGCGATTCCTCCAGCACGGGTACGCGCTCGGTACGCGTTGGCGCTGACTTTACCTGCATAACAGGGGCAGTCAGCACAATTCCTTGCTTACGCGCCAGAAACTCTAATTTGCCTGCGAGATTCTCAATTACGTGATCCCACAGGAATTGTCGCGCCGTCTCTTGTCCAGCACGGCGAATACGTTCTTGCTCCTCTGGATGACGGCGCAGATAAAGTAGATAGCCAACGATCTCATCGGGATCATCTGTCTCAGTCACAATCGCATTCTCAAAGGAAATCGCATAATCTTCGCCGGTGCTTCCCGTGACCGCGATACCCTGAGCCGCCATCACTTCGAGGGCAACAAGACCAAACGGCTCGTGGCCGCTATTCGCAAGCGTGGCATCTGCCGCCGCATACGTGGTACGCACAAACTCTTCTGGCAAGAAGAAACGCAGGTTATAGATGTCTGCCGCACCAGCGTTTGCCACTGTATCTAAACACTGATCCAGATTGGGACGTTGCGCTGTCACATCCTGAATAGATAGGCCAAGCTGATAGGCGCGGCGTAGCACATCGGCCCCATGTGGTTCAATGCCACCACGCACAAAGAGGGTCACAGGATAGCCGCTATATTTCAAACGCGCTACCGCCTCAATCGCCATAATCCAGCGTTTGTCGGGATCAAAACGCCCGATCTTAAAGAGGAAAAGGCGATGCGGATTCCCACGACGCGCAATAGCCCGTAAGCTCTCTACGGCATCTTGATTGACCGGATTGAGGTGTCGTGTTGGAATGCCATTCGGAATGACTAGGGGATTGACACCGTAATTCCACATCTTATGCTTCATATACTTGCTTACCGTGCAAAGTGTACTCACAAAACTGAGACGCCCCCAATTGATGCGGTGCAATGACATCAGGCTATTGAGATTCCATAGCATCAACACCTTTTGGCGCACACCAAACCAATGGAGCATATCCGAGGTACGGTAAATAACTTCAGCAGTATGCCAATCCTCGCCCATGATGACCACAGTCTTATTCTCTGCCACCGCAGGCCGCACAATCTCATTATAAATATGATACGGGACACTTTCATTATAATCGTTTAATTTTGCTTCTTCGCCGTCATACACTCCATTGGGATAATATTTGCTAATCCACTGCGACCAGCGTTTGAGAATAAAGCGGCCATTGACACGCACTTCAGTAGAAGGTTTATAGGGGTCTCCAATATAGATCAGGTGTGTCGTATACCCTTGCGTTGCCAGGGCCTCACCGAGTTCAGAGACACGTGTGCCCAACCCACCAGCGGTGGAGTAGACATCTGGTCCCTCAAAGCATAGCAGAACAAACAACGTATTCTCTGGCGCTATTGCTCCATCAAGTTGCATCATAAGTTCGTATTCCTCATCCTCCCGAATATCACCTCGCTCAAAAAGGCGAAAGTTGATACCCGTGTAATTTCTCATACTTCCTCCATACAGTATAGCACGTCTTAATAAGAGAAAAAACCAGGAACTGCTCCCTTTGGCTTCGCCAGAGAGAGCAGTTCCTGGTTTTTTCTCTTACTACGACACTGTCACCACCACATCATCCACGAAAAAGTCAGAGGTCGCATATTGCCCTTGAGCATTTGTTCCCCTAAAGAATAGGGTAACTTGTTTTCCCTTATAGGCAGAGAGGTCGCCCGTTACATCAAACGTCTCTTGCACCCAGTTGTTCGTGACATTCGTGTTACAGCTTTGTTGCAGATTCCGAATGGTACTGCTATTGCTATTCTGCAGACGACTGACGAAGGTGTCCTGACATTGTTTGACCGTTTTGTTGGTATCGGAATACCACCAGTAACTAACAGTGATTCTATTGTAACTATTGGGCATAGTAAAGGTCTGCCAGATGCGATCATCACAGCCCATATAGCCACAAAAGTAAGCGCTATATTGACCTGAGTGCGAGTTTGAAGAGTCTACCATTTGATAGCCCTGTGACGAGGACTCCTGCCAAGGTGCTTGACCACTCTCGAAGTCTCCATTCTTGATGAGTGCTGGCACCGGTGTTGGGGTGGGTGGTACCGGCGTTGGACTGGGTGTGCTCGTAGGCGTGGGTGTTACCGTAGGCGTTGGAGGAGGGCTGGCAGATTGACTATTGGTCAGATCACGCGCAATATTATAAAAATCGGGTGAACCGATACCGCTTGCGACATCATAGCCAACTGTAGCATTATAGTAGAGATTACTACCACTAGTGATATCATGGAACGGTGGATATTGCTGCGACGAGTTAAACAGACCGTACAGCATAGGGTTAAGATGCCCAACAGTGGGCTTACCCTGTGCTTTGAGATATTGGTTGAGTAGAAGAACGTTCCCTGCCCAAAAAGGTGCGGCAGCGCTGGTCCCTCCAACTGTAAGCCAGCCATTGGGAGAGCAACCCGCGTTTGTGACAGTGCAATACACGCTGTATCCTGTCGAGGGGTCGCCCGCTGCCGAGACATCGGGTACTTCACGATTACCACTACCATATTGATTGACACCTAGGCCGCTCTGCCAGCTGGGCATCTTGTACGTATTGCTGATGCCGCCACCACTGCCTGCACCCTTTGGCCCACGTTGTGTTTGCGCTGAGTTAGACCAAACCGACTCACTTCCATAAGTGCCATTATTGGCTTGCAGGTTGGTTGCCCCTACTCCGGTGACATAAGGATCACTCGCTGGTGAGTCAACGGCCAAATTGCTATCCTGACAATCATAGGCGCCAGAATCTCCTGCGGCGGCAATAAAACTGATGCCTTGTGCGGCCCCTTGTTTAAAAATGGTATTCAATGCCTGCAACTCAGCACCGCCAGAACTTGCTTCACAGAGACCCCAGCTGATTGAGACGACCTGCGCCTTATTCTCCGTCACTATTTTGTTATAGGTATCATTTAAACCTTGCGTCGTGTTAGGCCCTTCATAAACAATCTGATTCGCATGTGGGGCTATACCAGCAGTCACTTCTATATCTAATTCGGCTTCAATTGCCCCTTGCCCGGCTGAGCCATTGAAATTATCGACCAGAACATTGGTGATATGCGGTGAGCCTAAACCATAATTTTGAAAGTATTGATTGACATCGCTTTGTTGATAGCCATCTAGTTCAAACAGTGCAATAGTCTGATTATCACCCAGAATGCCATTATCCCGTAATGGAGCCGAATCATAGATACCTGCAAGGTCTTTCGGTGACCAACCATTTGGCGATGCATGTTGTATCTTCTGCTTTTTAGCAAGGCGCTGATAGAGTGGCTGATATTGAACACTGTTATCCAACCCATTAATAGAAGCAATAAGCGAACTGACAGAAGTTGGCACACTCGGTGGTTGAGCATTTGCATAGAACGTACGTTGCCCAACTTGATACGTGTTCATTTGTACTTGAAAGGCTTTTTGTGCCTGGGCAACACTAGTCGTTGCATCAATAAACAGATTATTGGGTGATACACTCGTCACCGTCAACCCCTGGCTCTGCAGATAGCTCGTCACCTGCTGTACCTGATCGGAAGTGGGGGCAAATAATTGAGTAAATTGATCAGGAGTAAGATATTGGTGATAGCTTGATGATTGAGGATCATCGATGGCAGCAAGCAGCGCATCCAAGTTTGATGGGTTACGTAATTGTAGTGCTATAGACAAATTTAATTGCTGATTGCTATCCGCCGCTTGCATAAGTTGCGCTTGTTGCAATAAAGGCACCGTTTGTGCCTGTAACGTCACACGTTGCTTCATATCTGCATGAACACTCACAGCGCGAAGAGCAATCAAACTAGACGCTACGAGCACAACACTCGTGACAATAAACAGGAGATTGCGTACAATATTTCGTTGCATACTACATACTCCACAGAAGCATCTTTATCAATGCCTCTGGCGGCCCACACGCACCGCCTCTACAGGGATGCTAGAGAAACACAGAGCTGAACCACAGGACTTCCTATGGTTGCATCCCCTACAACATAGGATAGAGGGACTCATCCATGCTCAAATGAACGATGCGCAGCGTCATGTTCGTGCAACTAGGACTTTTTGGGAGCACCACAACCTTATTCAATGAGGTTTTGGAGTCGGCGTTATACCCGGCGACGGGGGTGGCGTTGTTGCTGTCGGGGTCGGTGGTGGCATTGTTGCCGTCGGTGTCACACCCGGCGTTGCGGTTGGTGTCGGCGTCACACCCGGCGTCGGTGTTTTGCCTACTGTAGGCGTCCTGCCAGGGGTTGCCGTGGGAGCAACGGGGCAATTTGTAGCAGAACAATTTGCAACGTAGAGAATAACGCCGTGGGATTGCACAGGCGAGCCACTTGGCGGATTTACATTTTTGACAATATCTGCCCCAAGCGTTGCATCGGAGCCTGCACTCTGTACGGAGAAATGAATATTCGCCTGTTGAAGGATACCTTCTACCTTACTGAGAGGCTGCCCTACTAGGCCATTTGGCACTTTCGTAGTCGGTGTTGCCGGACAAGCACCTAGTGAAACAGAAATAGACGATTCGGGCGGTGTTTGTGCTCCAACAGCGGGGTCTTGTTGTGTTACACACTCACCCGCTTGAGCGCCCTGAGTACTTCCTACAGCATTCAGTTTCAAATGCTTGTCACTAGCTAAATTATTGGCGTTAGTATAGGTCATACCGATAAAGGATGGCACACTGACCAAACCTGATTGTGGTGTAGGCGTTACCTTAGCCCAGGGCACATTAGGAATGAAGTTGAGCACACCTGCCAAATAGATGCTAAAGCCGAGTAGTAACAGAGTTGCAAGTAGAATGAGGGCAGTAATGATACTGGCAAAGCGCGAATCACGTTGGTCCTGTACGACACCCGAACGGGGCATCGTACCACGCTGAAAGGGGCGCGTTGTTCCTGAATCTATCGGCATAGGACTATAGTAAACTTGGTTTTGCTCAAAACTGGGCATCGAATTGCGGCCCGCTATCGTCGGAGAAGAGTTGATATCAGGACGAGAGCGTGGACTCGCATTGAACCCATTGAATCCATCTACACCATTCACACCTTGCTGCTCTTGAGCACTGTTTTGCGGAGAGGGTGTGGGCGGAGCAGGCAACGTATTATTGGGCGAAGAGATGGACGGTGGAATTGAAGCACGATTTCCGTTTGGGCGTGATGGTATCTGGTTTTGTGGGCTACTATTCATCGGATTGGAGTTGCCATTAGATGTAGGGATATTCTCGCCTATCTCCTCTTCACCGAGCTGCTCCAATTCACGCGCTAGCGTAAGACCATCACGATAGCGCATCTCTGGCACCTTCTCTAGACAGCGCATGATAATATCTTCTAATGCAAGCGGGATATTTGGATTCAACTGGCTTGGTGGAATCGGGACATCCTGAATATGCTGCATCGCCACTGCCACTGGAGTATCGCCATCAAAAGGAGTATGGCCGACGAGCATCTCATACATGACAATGCCGAGCGCATACACATCGGCGGCAGGGCTGACAATTTCACCTTGCGCCTGCTCCGGTGCATAATATTGCACGGTCCCTAGTGTCATACCTGTCGTCGTGAGCCGTTCGGCATTGATATCTTTATAGACACTGGCAATACCAAAGTCGGTGAGCTTAATAGAGCCATCCCTACCAACGAGCACATTTTGTGGTTTCACATCACGATGCACAATACCACGCCGATGTGCCGCACCCAAACCAAGCGCAACATCATGCGCAATGATAATAGCGCGGTCAATGGCTAGCTGCGCACGTGCCTTCAGGTAGCGACGGAGGTCGGTTCCCTCTATCAACTCCATCACAATAAAATAGTTGCCGTCCGTCTGCCCATAGTCATAGACCTGCACAATATTGGGGTGCTGCAACGCTGATGCCGCCCGCGCCTCGCGCTGAAAACGCATCACAAACTTTGGGTCAGTGCTATATGCTTCACGCAGCACTTTTACAGCGACAACACGGTCCATGCGCATGTCGCGTGCTCGATAAATCGTAGCCATACCGCCACGACCGATTGGTTCTTGTAATTGATATCGCTCACCCAAAACTTCGATTTGCATAGCTCCCCGCATTATGTAGGTGGAGTCAGACAATAACACCTACTGAGCCACTATTTTAACCTATTTTGTGTCAGAATGGAACATCTTATAACAAAATACCCATTACATTCATTCGCCCTGTATTATTTTTTCAGCAGATACACCCAGAAAACGTTCATCACCAACACGACGCGTAATATGTAAGGTGTCCATGTGCTCAAGCAGAGGCAAGATATACTTACGACTGGTCCCGATTACATCACGTGCCTCTGCCGCCGTCATTTTCCCGTGTTTACGTATATACCGTACTAATTGAGTTAACGCCTCTGTATATGTTTCTCGCAGAAAAAGAATGCCATCACCCAATTTGAGCAGTTGTCCTTGCTCAATCAGGGATGTCACCACCTCAACATCTGCTATTGCTTCAGCTTCAGTACGTGTAGGTGGCGTAAAGGGATGTTCGTGGAAACGTTGTAACAAGTTATCTACTTGGTGCTGCTGGACCGCGGTAAAACGCGGTGTAAATCCTATTACACGAATCAAGCCAGTAGTGGCACCCGTTCTAACCCCCATTGCTTCTCCAGTAGGAATTGGGACCACCTCCAACTGCCCTCCCGCCTGCAAGATAGTAAAGACCTCTGCTGCCAATTTAGGAGGAAGTTTCAAACGCGCACGCCACTCCTCTTTAGAGAGACCACCACGTAACGGGTATTGTTGATGGTACTCGCGTACCAGTCGCATGGCTTCGTCTATCAAGTTCTCCCAAACAGGTTGGGCAAACCAGAGCGCTGCACTGCCTGTTACACTTGATGACCCTTCTTTACTACTTACCTTCTGTACCCTACCCTCTAATAATAACGTCTCTAGTGCCTGTTGCGTCACATCCTCTGACAAGTTGCACAGCTTGACAATCTCCGCCATCTCATAGCCTAAAAACCCTTGCCCCGCTTTTGCATGTAGAGTTGCCACCTTCGTCGTCGCGACTGTTTGTCTTGTTGCGACACTCCCTCCTTGCAGAATATGCCGTCTATTGAGAGCCGCAAGCACCAATTCTTCTGGCGAGCCATGTGACAAGCGCTCCAAATGTTCAATGATAGGAGCCTGAAAACGCTTGTGATAGTGAGAGAGCACATCAATGACCTCACCGCCACCAATAGTCATACTTGGTGAAGGGATACGGAGAATAAAGCGATCACGGCGTGCCACTACCACAGGACGGCTCAGGCGCAATTGTGCCCAGCCGCTTTGCCCCGCTTGCAATTCCTCTGTATCTAGTAAACGCACCCGTGCCGAAACTTCCTGTGAACCGGTATAGAGATCAATTTGCATATTATGCGTCAAGGGGCGTTCTGTATCGGCGAGTAGATGAATGCGGGCATCAAAAAGCAGTGTTGTGCGTAATTGGCCGGGCAAAGCCACCACATTCCCCCGTGACAAATCACTACGGGCTACATTGGCTACATTGATGGCAACACGGCTTCCTGGTTGCGCGACCTCTACCTGCTGTCGATGCGTTTGCAGGCTACGAATACGCGTCCTAATGCCCTCTGGCAAAATCTCCACCTCTTGCCCAAGCTTAAAATTTCCATCAAGCAACGTTCCTGTCACCACCGTGCCAAACCCCGTCATACTAAAGACGCGATCAATAGGTAGGCGTGGGCGTGCGATATTTTGTCGCTCATCCGACTCACTTAAAATCGTATCAAGTTGCGCCAGCAACTGTGGCAGCCCTTGTCCAGTATAGGCGGAAACAGGCACAATTGCTGCGTCCGCTAACGTCGTTGGCTTGAGCACCTCTACAATCTCTTCGCGTACCAGTTCTAGCCATTCTTCATCAACGAGATCAGCCTTGGTGAGTGCGACCACACCACGTGACACCCGTAATAGGTCAAGAATCGCCAAGTGCTCTCGCGTCTGCGGCATAACACTTTCATCAGCCGCGATGACGAGTAACGCGGCATCAATACCACCAACTCCCGCTAGCATATTCTTAATAAAACTCTCATGCCCCGGCACATCGACAATGCTCACCTCGCGTCCACTCGGCAACGTGAGCCATGCGAACCCCAAGTCAATCGTCATACCACGTTCTTTTTCTTCCGCGAGACGATCAGGGTCGATACCCGTCAACGCCTTTACCAACGTTGACTTACCGTGATCGACGTGGCCCGCAGTTCCGATACAACTCATCTGCGTATATACCTTATGAATATGATTACAACAAGACACATGCTAGTATAGCACTTATGCAGAGAGAGCTACTACACCCTCTTTTAAGAGCATGATATAATAAAGAACACATTTCCTATCTTATCAGCAAGGCTATCGATACATGAACGACAAAATCCAATCTGTGCTCAACTCATTGCCACATAAGCCCGGCATTTATATTATGAAAGATGCCAAGGGCACCATTTTGTATGTGGGCAAGGCCATCTCACTGTATAGTCGTGTGCGCTCCTATTTCCAGGAGTCAACCGATCTCAGCCCCAAGAACCGTAGCATGGTGGCACAGATTGATGACATCGAATTTTTGGTGGTGAAAAATGAGGTCGAGGCCCTTGTTCTTGAGAGCAACTACATCAAGCAATACCGACCCAAGTATAACGTGCTATTGCGTGACGACAAAAGCTATCCTTATATCAAGGTGGCGTTAACAGAAGACTTTCCGCGTGTGTACCGCGTACGCAGCTTTCAGCGCGATGGCAACCGCTATTTTGGCCCGTACACCAACTCTGGCGCAGTTGATGCCACACTCGACCTACTTAACAAGCTCTTTACCTTCCGCACCTGTCGCTATGATGCCACACAATGGGCACCACCCACACAAGGCGACCCGCCCCCCGGATGGAAGCAGAAGTTGCTCACACGTCCATGCACACAATACTTTATTCATCGCTGTACAGCTCCCTGTGTCGCCTACACTACACGTGAAGAATATGACACCATCATTAAACAAGTCATTCTCTTCTTGGAGGGGAAACATGATGAAGTCCTCAAGGGCCTGACTGAGAAGATGGAACACGCTGCCGAGAATCTGAACTTTGAGGAGGCTGCACGCATCCGTGATCGTATGAAAGCCGTTGAGCGTATCCTAGAAAAACAGCGCATCATCAACACGGAGGGGCAAGATGACCAGGATGTGATCGCTCTTGCTAGCGAAGACGACGAGACGTGTGCGCAGGTCTTCTTCTTCCGTAGTGGCAAACTGGTTGGACGCGAATTCTTTATTCTACAAGGCACCCGCGAGAGTAGCCGCGGTGAAATCATGAAATCATTCTTGCAACAATTTTACGAGACCTCGCCCCATATTCCGCCAGATATCGTGGTTGAAGCCGAGCCAGATGATCGCGCCGTGCTGCAAAGTTGGCTCAAAGAGCGTCGTAAGGGTCTGGCCTCGGCACAGGGAAGCGCACCAGTCACCATTAGCACACCCAAACGCGGTGACAAGGTGCGCCTCGTTGAGATGGTCAAGCAGAACGCGAAAGAGGTATTAGAGCAGCAACGCATTAAGTGGCTCACGGATAGCCAGAAGACACAACTTGCCTTGGAAGAACTACAAGAAGCCCTGAACCTCGCGGCGCCACCACAGCGCATCGAGTGCTATGATATTTCCAACACGCAAGGCACCAACTCGGTCGGTGCCATGGTCGTCTTCGAGGGTGGGCGCCCAAAAAACAGCGAGTACCGCCGTTTCAAAATCAAAAGCGTTGAGGGCGCAAACGATTATGCTAGCCACCAGGAAGTGTTACGGAGACGTTTCCGCAAAGCGACACCCGCCGCAACACTAGAGGAAGCTATCGCTCCACAACAACAGGCTACCACGCTCGACGAAGCGGCTATACTCCCCGGTGAAGAGGTCGGAACAGGACAAGCACACGCAGACTGGGCTATGCCCAATCTGGTTATCATAGACGGTGGCAAAGGACAACTCAGCGCAGCCTTAGAGGTCATGCACGACCTACACCTGGATATTCCCATCATCGGTGTTGCTAAAGAAGACCATACCCAATCCAGCTACCAGGAAGAGATTTATATTCCAGGTGCCTCTGAACCGATCATTCTACCACGCTCCTCACAAGGACTCTACATGGTACAGCGCATCCGTGACGAAGCGCACCGCTTTAGCATCACCTACCATCGTAAAGTACGTTCTGAGCGTACCTTCAAATCCGTGCTTGACGAGATTCCCGGCATAGGACCAAAGCGCAAACAAGCCCTCATGAAGCATTTCGGCTCTATCAAGGCTATGGCAGCCGCCAGCATAGAGGAACTCTCCGCTCTTGATGGCATGACACGCGACGCCGCCCTCAAGCTCAAAGAATACATCGGGAAGTTGGAATAAGTATGCACACCGCGTGCGTTCTATAGTAGGGACGGGGCGGCACGATGGGAGCGGTGGGGACCCTTGTGGTCGTCCGCATTAGTCCGCCGTAATCCGCATTTAGCAGTCCCATGTGCTGATTGACAATAAGGCTAAATAGCGTTACTATACGTAGTACCAGATGTAGCCCTCCACAACGTCTAAAAGCGAGAGCGTAAACATCAGCAGGACGCACGTCATCAGCAGAGTCTATTCATAATACACGCGTGTCCTATTCCATATGTAAGAGGTGATTGGGTAATATGCCAACGTACGAATATCTTTGTAAAACGTGTAGACATCGCTTCGAGACGGTGCAGAAAATGACCGATGAGCCTTTAACCGTCTGTCTCGAATGTGGTTCATCTATTCGCCGCGTGCTCTATCCCGCTGGCGTCGTCTTCAAAGGATCTGGTTTTTACAAGACCGATCATGCTAGCAGCCCTCCCAGTGACAAGGGCGAAAATAATCATAAGGCCGACAGTAACGGCACGAATGGCGCAACAACCGATAACAACAAAAAGAGCGAAACGCCCTCAACAGATACAAAGACGAGTGCAAGTAGCAGTACGCCATCTGGTGAGAGTAAAGCTGCCGCTGCACCAGCCGAGAGCAAAGTCGCTTAAAGCTGCTTAAAGCCGCATATAGAGAGGCGTATTATGACCGAATCAGCACTTGCCACCATACAGCGACAACAAATAGAGATATTGGTTGGTGAGCTTCTTCTCACCGATGATCATTTTATGCGTCAGAGCGTGCTCGAACGCCTGCGTCACATGATTGCGCATGCTGATCGTACACTAGATATCACACACTTTAGTGAAATGGCGCAGGAAGAATTACAAGACCTCAACCTCATCCCGCCTTCGCAGTAAATTTTTCGTATGACAACAAGAACGAACAAACGGAACGGGCTGGCCCGTTCCGTTTGTTCGTTCTTGTTGTCATACCCAATATTCCTATAGATAAGCAATTTATGATGCCGATTGCTAAGAATGAATGCTATACTTATTACACAACCCGCTCAATGACGAGATGTGGGACTATACTATATAGTGTGCAGAGGCGATCATGAGGTATGCAGGTGCAAGACGAACGCTCTCAGGAAGAAATCATACACGCGCTACAAAACCAAATTAACACTCTGACAGCCGAGAACCAATCATTACATGAACAAATAGCACAGAAAGAGCAGTTCATCGCGATTATTGCTCACGAGTTGCGCGGCCCTCTCTCGCCTATCATTAACTATGCACAGATTCTCTCGCGTCACGTCTGCAAACCATCTCCTGACGAACAACCTGCCCCATCCGTCGAGAGCAAGGAAATACCACAGCAACAAATATTGTCCAATGGCTTGCATGGACCACGTAAACGAGACACCTCCATCCAGCGCAGCACGAGCATCATCATCAGCCAGGGACGCCGCTTGACACGGTTGGTGAACGACCTGCTCGACTCGTCACGTCTCACCTCTGGTCAGTTTTCACTGCTGCGCAAAAACTGCGACATCGTAGCCCTAGTCAAAGAAACAGTGGACCAACTACGGCCCGTTGCTCCCTATCACACCTTCGTGTGCGACACACCCGATACAGCATTGTTCGGCAACTGGGACATGGACCGCCTGCAACAAGCCGTGGGCAACTTACTTGATAACGCCTTCAAATACTCAGTCGAGGGTACCACTATCACAGCCCGCGTCTGGAGCACCCCCGGTTTTGCTCATGTCAGCATTCACAACCAGGGTGCCAGCATTCCCTCCGCAGATATCGGCTTGCTCTTCCGTCCCTATACCCGCCTGTCCACGAGCAGTTCGCGCAAAGGTTCCGGCTTGGGCCTCTACATCACCAAATCCATCATCGAAGCGCACGGCGGCTCTCTGCGCCTGGAACCACATACTCCAGAGGATACAAACGAAGCGGCCAAAGGCACGACTTTTACGTTTGACCTGCCATTATAAATAATAGGGCCGATATAGATGCTCCTACACTGACACGAGATCGCCAGTGACACATCCTATCTACAACAATGCGTTGCCATATTAAATGCCCTTGCTGGCTCGGACTATAGGCATGAATGTATCACTTGTATCAGTTGTGTCACTTGTTTCTCTTGTGTCACCAAAAGAGACGCTTTTTTCCGAAAGTTCACGCCTACACTAACGACGGTCTCCTATGGAAAACTCACCCTTTTCCAGATGGATACGTATTAGGCGCAAATGATCGCGCTTTGATGATCTCAGAGAATACATATTTTTACTATCATAGCACTACTACTGTTGAAAGTAGCTATTCAATATGCTATGCACATATGTTATAATCTGTAGCATGTGTGTCACCATTCAGATAGTGCCGACGAGAGCGGAAAGTATAGGGAAGCTATGACCACTAATCAACCTCTTTCACTGTTTATAAGTAGCAGAATGACAGAACTTGTCGAGGAACGACGTGCGGTCCAGGCCGCACTTTCCCAGTATCACATGTATGGATGGTTATGGGAAAAAGACGCAGGCGCACGCCCAGAATCTATTCGCCTGACATATCTGAAAGAGGTCGAAGCTTGCGACCTCTACATTGGCCTCTTCTGGTTAGGCTATGATCCCTATACCGTTGAAGCATTTGAACATGCCCGTGTCCATACAAAATATTGCCTCATCTATGAGAAATACGTTGATATTACGCACCGTGATCCACAGTTACAGGCATTTCTGGATCGTATCAATGTAGCCAACAACGACCTGACCGTTTGCCGCTTTGAGACGACTGAAGAACTCGCAGAGCACGTACAGAATGATATATCAAGTTTGCTTACCAGGGAATTCCGTAAAAGACACAAACATAAACAGCCACAGATGAATATCACCTCTCCTACTAACAGCATCATCGTCGGGTATAATGATGGTGGCTCTATCACCCAGACCAACTGCCCACAGGCTCGATCTGAGGATGAACAAGAATGAATTTCCCAAATTTCCATTTATACAAATCAAAAAATAATTATACTAAACAATCTCTTAAATAGAAATATCGTTGAGTGGAGAGATATGGGTAGGACCCCACTAAGTGGTGAAAAAGTCGGGAAGGCTTGAAAAATTGTGAGTCATTGGCCATGCTGTATCTATGAAACAACAACAGCAAGCACCAATGAACCCATCAGAGCAATTTTGCCCGAATGAGAAGTGTTTGGCCGTGAGGCCAAGTCGGTGAGGGCACCATTCGCATTCATGATCACAGCCGAGAACGCTATCGCTGTCGGCAGTGTGGACAGACCTTTAGCTCACGGCGAGGAACCATGTTGGAAGGACTTCGCAAGTCGACAGAATTGATTGTGATTGTCGTCACCCTTCTGGCCTATGGATGCCCTCTTCAAGCGATGGTTCATGCCTATGATTTGGACGAACGAACAGTTGCCAGTTGGCGAGACCGTGCGGGAATGCATTGCCAGAAGGTCCATCACGCGCTCGTGGAACAGGGAAACTTGGACCTCGTGCATGTCCAAGCTGATGAGATTCGGGTGAAAGGACGCTCGATGATTGCATGGATGGGACTCTCAATGATGGTTTCGACACGACTGTGGCTGGGAGGCGTGGTGAGTCGAACGCGTGATACCTCTCTTGCTGACCGGATGATGGTTCAGGTCCGTGCCTGTTGGCAAGCCGCGTGTGCGTTGTTGATGTGTACTGATGGCTGGGCAGCCTATCCCAACAGCATTTGCCGAGCGTTTCGAGACCCGCGTCAAAGTGACAGTGGGAAGAGGACGATGCTGCTTGCGAGTGTGGTCTGATACCAATCCGCGTTCAGATAGGCAACTTTCTCCCTGGTT
>JRHI01000543.1_pt1 | contig 39903 bp, 32 predicted proteins | sample 215371 | NCBI WGS metagenome assembly JRHI01 (sample SAMN02929681, study PRJNA255918) | sediment metagenome | biome: cave system; feature: Ice Cave; material: Sediment; isolation source: sediment from deep within a dark volcanic ice cave with no known source of... ... | reverse complement strand
CGCCAGCGACGGTGCTTCCATGACTCTGACCCGCGCTACGATACGGTGGCCCGGGGTGGAAATTTAGTTCAGGAAAGAAGCGTCGGGCAAGGTCTTTGAGGCTTGGTCGAAATCGGGGAGCGTCGTTGCGGCGAGGGATGGCTGGTTAGATGAAGTGCCAGGTTTTAAGGACGTCGAAGGTTGAGGTTGCGTTGTCGGGCGCTGCCTGCACGAGATAAGAGACGCCGTTCTTTCGAACGTGAGCTCGAAGAGATCGTTGCGGAAGACATGCACGATCCCGAGGGTGGAGAGCGCTAACGCGATTATGCCGGCGCACGCGACGAACATGAGGCCAAATTTCTTGGGCTTCAGATGCAGGAAGTATAGCACGCGCACGTACACGCCCGATGTTGCGGAGGGTTAGGGCGCGAGGGGATAATTGGCTAAACGTCACCCTCGGGGCTATCTCTCAGTTGGATGATGAGACCTTCCAGGTAGCTAAGCCTCGCTCGCGATACAGCCGAACGCGCGCGTTAGGCCTCTCGTCAATTGTAGCGGTTGGGTCGGAGGAATGATGCCTGCTCGACGGCGCGCCGCTGTTCGGGGTTCAGAGTCGCGAGATAAGAGGCGCCGCCCATTGCAAGCCGGATCTCCATGGATCCAGACACTCTGATCATGATCGTTCGGGGGCGCCAAATCGTGAAAGTATTTGGCTGCGAAACTTTCTCCTGCGCAGTAGCCCGACTACCAGGCTGGCCAATCACGTTTAAAATTTTAGGTCTGGTGCCGGCCACTGCGACGGTCGCAAAGAGAGGCGTGTACGGTCAACGATCCAGACGTCTGCAAATGTATAGAAGCGCCATTTAGATGATTAGGTGCGCGGCAGTTCTAAGCCGTCATACCTAATCTTCTGAACAGCTTCGTTGAGGGTCTTCACGTAGTACCCTGACCCATACTCGCGGGATACGCCGTTCTCACCGTGACCCTGGATGGCGTCGCGCACCTCTTTTCGAACATCGGCGTTGCGCAGCGCGTCTTCTACGTTGTGTCGAAGGCTGTGAAACTTCACGCCTCGGCGAGTGACCCCGATCGACTCCCGAAAACGCTTAAAGTACTTTGAGAACCGCTTCGACCAGGAACTGTCGTCCGTCGCCTTGTCGTACTCGGGGAAGAGCCGTCTCTCCCCTGAGGCTCGACGGAATTTGAGGAAGTCTCCGAAGCCAAGTTCGAACAGCGTTTCATGGACGGGAATGCCACGTCGGCTGGATGCAGTCTTAAGGGATTTCTCCTCGTCCGCTTCGTCTGCCTCACCATCGTTTGGATCAATCGCTGCGGGCGTCACGTCGAAGTATTCGATTCCGTCCAGGCGTCTCACGTCTGAGACCTGCATCTGGATGATCTCGCCCAGCCGCATGCCCGAGAACAAGGCGATGAGGGGCACCCAATACTTCGCCGATTTGCGGAATACGAGATTCCCAGGCTGCTACCAGTGAGCCTCCGACCGGCATCCCGTGTAGATCGGTGAGGCGATCATGCGATTGAGTTCGTCAATGGTCCAAGGATGTCGCTTCTTGCCTTTGCGCTTGTTCTTGGAGCGCTGGATGTGTTGGTCTGCGGTTGGATTGATAACGCTGCTGTCCCGCGACTTTGCCCATTCGAAGAACAACGACACTGTTCCAATCTTGTCGTTGATGGTGATTGGACTGAGCAGATCGATCTTCTCGCCGCCACCTCTGAGCTCCGATGCCTTCCGCGCCGCCTCGACGAGCGTCAGGCCCTTGTACGGTGCCTTTGGGCGATAGATCGGTAGCGCCAGCTGAGTGTCCTTGAAGTTGAGGCCGTCCAACTGCGTGTACGCGTTGATCGGCTTGTCCCCGATGACCTCGAGAAATTCGCGCAGCTCACCACGTTTTCGGAGAACGGTCTTGGTCGGCCATTCACGGTGCCGGGCCGTGTCGTCGAGGTACTTCTCGACGAGCTGGGACATTAGCTCGCCCGTCTTACTGACCAAGGGAGATTGGGTCGGAGATTCTGCCGCTGCCTCGCGGGTTACAATGCCATCGAATGTTGCCTCGTCGCCCGCGGTGAGATCCTCAAGCGCCTTGATCTCTACGTCCATGAGCTTGCGCATAAGGCGCGATCGATCAGCGTCGGCGAGGGAGATACCCTTCGAGCGCAGCAGACTGTCGGCGATTGGCCCATGGTCGCGGCTATCACCCAGTCGGTATTGCCTCTGAAGACGCTGGAGCTTCGCTTTCCGGGCACGGAATATCGCGTAGAGGAAGACGTCCTCTAGTACCGGCTCCTCCATCAGAAGCGCAAAGTAGCTGTACTGATTGCCTCTAAACTCGTGCCAATCGTCATCTGGGAGCTTGATGATCTCGCCACGCCAGAAAGCGTCTACATCCACGTGGACCTTCTTCCAAAGGTCGCCCCGCCATTGAAAGTCGTCCTCGTAGACGTTGAGGTAGTGGGCATCCGACAGGCGCCGCAGCAGGGCCGGAGTCAGCGGAACGAAATTGGAAGCGCCCTTGGCGGGCAGCTGACAGTGAACTGATGCGGCTGGCTGAGTATCATCTTGCCGCCATTGACCGAAGAGAGCTTCGACTTCGGCGTGCTTGGCACCGTAGGCGGATTCAGCCCTTTTACGATCCGAAGTCCCTAGCGAGCGCCAGATCTGTTCTGGCCTGCCGGCGGCGCGCAGTTCGAGCGGGACCAGCCGCTTATAGTAGAGGTTGTTGGTGCCCCGGCGACTAGTCAGATACGGAAACTTCGCCATCTCGCTCATACCCTCTGCAGGTAGCAGAAAAAGGTAGCAGTCGAGTTAGCGAAACCCTTGCAGAACAAGGGCTTCTGGCGGATCAATGGCTTATGGGTGGAATGGCGCCCCGTAGGGGACTCGAACCCCTGTTCCCAACGTGAGAGGCTGGTGTCCTAGGCCACTAGACGAACGGGACAGCGCTGAGGCGAACCTATATGGGAGGCGGGGGCCTCCAATCAAGCGTTTCTTCTGCACGCAGTCTCGGCGTCAACCGCGCATGCCGATTTAGCCCAGCACGGGAGCCGCCCCGATCCCTACCGGCCCGCAGGCTTTGCCTCGATTGCGACGTTGGTGACCAACCGCCCCGTCTGCAGGTCGAGGATGGCGATACCAGACGCCGAGCCGACGTCGTAATGCACCGCGAGCCGGTTGCCGGAAAGCGAAACCGAGCGCACCTGCGCGCCCGCGGGAAGCGCGATGCTCTGCTCGGGGCGGATTGCCGGCATGGGCGCCGCGGGCGTCAGCGCCGAAGTCGCCGGTTGCGCCGCGGGGGCCGAAGCGAGATAGATGACGCGCGCGACGGCGACCAGCAGCCCTGCGAACAGGAGTACGGCCAGCGTCACGACGATGAATTTTAGGACGCGCTGCACCCGCCGATCCGGCGAGACATCGGCGTCGATCCCGGCAGCGCCGGATGCGGGAGCCGCAGCTACGTCGGAGGCCTGCATGAAGTCCCCTCTTGAGTGAGATGTCCGCGGACTCCGATGTCAGCACGACGCCAACATCCACACAGGTTTGCGGTGACGCCGGACGAAGCCGGGAAGCGCCTCGATAAGTTTCTGACCGAGCGCCTGCCCAACATGAGCCGCGCGGCGGTGCAAGCACTCCTGCGTTCGGGGCATGTAACTGACGCAGAGAGCACAACAATAAAAGACGGGGCACACCGGGTCAAACCCGGTGAGGACTACGCGATCGTCGTGCCCGAGCCGCAGCCAGCTGTGCCCGCTCCGGAGAAGATCGCGCTTAAGGTCGCCTACGAGGACGCTTCCATCATCGTGATCGACAAGCCGGCGCAACTCGTCGTGCATCCCGCTGCTGGGCACGCTTCAGGAACGCTGGTCAACGCGCTCATCGCCCACTGCGGCGACAGCCTGTCCGGCATCGGCGGCGTCAAGCGGCCGGGCATCGTGCACCGGCTGGACAAGGGCACATCGGGGCTTCTGGTGGTTGCCAAGACGGACGCGGCACACGCAGGGCTTGCCGAGCAGTTCGCTGCGCACGGGGCGGACGGCCGCTTGGAGCGTGCCTACCTGGCATTTGTGTGGGGCAAGCCCTTGCGCCCGCGCGGCACGATCGAGGCTCGGCTCGCGCGTAGCCAGGCAAACCGCACCAGGATTGCCGTCGTAAAGGGCGCCTCGGGTCGGCACGCCGTGACGCACTATGAGGTCTTGAAGACGTTCGCGCCGCGCGGCGCCGCCCCGATCTCGCTCCTGCGCCTGCGCCTCGAGACCGGCCGCACGCACCAGATCCGCGTGCACCTTGCCCATATCGGCCACCCCGTCGTGGGGGATCCCGTCTACGCCAGCGGCTTCAAGGCCAAGGCCGAGACGCTGCCCGAGCCGGCGCGCACTGCCGTAATGGATTTGGAGCGGCAAGCCCTGCATGCCGCCGAGCTCGGCTTCGAGCATCCGCGGTCTCACAAGAAGCTGCACTTCGAGAGCCCGCCGCCCGACGACCTTGCCCGCGTGCTCGAAGCGCTCGATCCAGCGCATTAAGCCGAAAAAGCACGCGGGTTGCGAAAGCGGGTGTTACCGCCGTTGGACAATTGGTCCCGCCACCCTATTTACCCGTTAAGCCGCCATGGCCTAGAGGGGGAGACGACCGGGCGCAATCGAGGGCTTATTCCCTGAATTCAATGGTTTTTTCGGCAAAGTTGGCGTGCCGCGGCGCTTGCGCGGGCACTCCACCGTGGCAGTACTGATTTGCCCAAGGGTCATAGGTCGGGTGCAACAATCTGGATGGCTATAACGTATAGGTAACGCAGGAAACCCGAGCTGGGCGGTCAAGAACGGAACCGCCTAGGTTCAGGCGTTTAAGAGGATGGCGGGGGGTCCTGTGCTCCGCACATCCGCACGCGGCTCGTCCGCGGTACAGGGATTGAGGGACCATTTCTGGCCTGTGCGGGCCGGTCTTGGCGGCTGGTAAGATCATGGCGACAAAACTTCCGACGATTGCGCAAGGCTCGATGGGCCTGTCGCGCTATATGCAAGAAATCCGCAAGTTCCCCATGCTGGAGCCGGGCGAGGAGTTCATGCTCGCCAAGCGTTGGCAGCAGCATGCCGATCAAGACGCGGCCGAGAAGCTGGTGACGTCGCATCTGCGTCTCGTCGCGCGCATCGCCATGGGGTATCGCGGCTACGGCCTACCGATCGGCGAGGTCGTCTCCGAGGGCAACGTCGGCCTCATGCAGGCCGTGAAGCGCTTCGACCCTGACAAGGGCTTCCGCCTCGCCACTTACGCCATGTGGTGGATCCGCGCCTCGATCCAGGAATACATCCTGCGCTCGTGGAGCCTCGTGAAGATGGGCACCACAGCCGCGCAGAAGAAGCTGTTCTTCAACCTGCGGCGGGCAAAGAGCCAACTGCAGGCGCTGGACGAGGGTGACCTGCGTCCCGATCAGGTGAAGACGATCGCGCACCGCTTCGGCGTGGCCGAGAGTGACGTCGTGTCGATGAACCGCCGGCTCGCCGGCGACACATCGCTCAACGCGCCCGTGCGCGCCGACAGCGAGGCCGGAGAATGGCAGGACTGGCTCGTCGACGACGCGCCCAGCCAGGAGGACACGCTCGGCGAGACGCAGGAGCTCGATCAGCGCAAAGGCTACCTCTCGAGCGCCCTCTCCTCGCTGAATGACCGCGAGCGGCGCATTTTCGAGGCGCGTAGGCTGACGGACAATCCGGCGACGCTGGAGGACTTGTCGAGCGAGTTCGGCGTGTCGCGCGAGCGCATCCGCCAGATCGAGGTGCGCGCGTTCGAGAAGGTGCAGAAGGCGGTGCAGGATGCCGCCAAGGTCGCCGAGGTCCACTAACCTATCGTTTGTGACGAGATCGCGACGGCGGCGGCGTAGTGCCGTCGCCGTCATCGCTTGTTGCCTGGCTTGATGCCTGCGGCTCCGCCACCTTGAAGCCGGTGATCGACCAGGTGTCGCCCGCCTTTCCGGGTGAGGAGGCCGCAAGCACGCCGACGTAGCTTCCGCCCTTCGGCCGGTCGCCGGTGAATTTCGCAACCTGCCTGCCGTTGACCGAGACCACCACGCGGTCGCCTTTGGTGGCGACCCGGAGCGTGTTCTTGTCCTTCGGTCTTGTCTTGGCAACGTCGAGATCGGTCCAGGCGACCGGCCGCTTCTGCTGCACCTTGCCGTCGACGACGCGGGCAACCGTGAAGTGGCCGCTCTCGGTGATGACGGCCTGGTAGAAATTGCGGTCGTCCTTCACCCAGAACATTAGGCCGGCATAGCTCCTGATCGGATCGGACGTGTAGGACGTGAGCTGCGTAGTGGCGCAGGCGTCCACGTCGTCGAACACAAATGCGCGGTTCCAGCGCAGCGTGCGCGTCCCGGGCGCCGGGCTGAGCACCGCCTCGCCGGGAGCTATCGCGAGCCGGTCATCCTTCGGTCCCCACGCCGGATCGTGGACCGTGAAGGTGTCCTCCAACAGCGCCTTGCCCGTACCGCAGTCGGCGGGCGGCTTTGCCGTGCGGGCGGCAACATCCGCGGCCGCGGGTTGAGGGCCGGTAAGCGAAGCCGGCACATTGGTGATCTTCAGGCCGGAGAGCTGCCAGCTGTTGGTCGCATCTGGCGCGGACGCCGCAACAAGACCGATATGGCTCGGAACGCCGGGAGCCTGTGCGCGGAAGCGCGCAACCTCCGCGCCGTTGATGCTCGCTGTCACGAATTGCCCTTCGAGCATGAGCCGCAGGGTGTTCTTCTCACCCGCGCCGAGCTTTAGGGCCTCCGTCTTGGTCCATGGGATCGGCGGGACCGCGACGAGCGCGCCGCGCACCTTGCGCGCGATCGAGAAGAACCCGTTCGGCGCGACCACGAACTCGTAGAAATCGTCTTTGCCGGTGACCCAGAACAGCAGACCTGCATAAGTGCGCGAGGTATCGGCGGTGTTTGCCGGCATGGTCAGTGTCACGCACGCGTCCGCATCGCCAACGGACAGGCTCGCGTCCCAGCGCGCGGTCTGCGTGCCCGGTTGTGGCGCAAACGTCGCCTCGCTTCCCGAAACCTGGAACTGCGCGTCCGCGTCTCCCCAGCCCATCTCGCCGGTCTTGAACGCACCTTCGAGATAGACAGACTGCCCCCCGCACGCGGTCGCCGGGGAGTAGGCGAGCAGCAGAAGGCCGACGGCGGTCAGCGGACGTCGCGGCATGCGGCGGGGCTCTCCTGTCCTCGACTCCGCTCAAGCTGCAGTATGCCCCAGAATAGGCAAGACCGAACCCGTATCAGCTCGTGACCGACCCGAACCGCGCCGCGGCGCAATAAAAATTTCGGCGACCGGCATCTCGAACTGTGGACGAATCGCTTACTGTTCGCCTCGTGAGGGGGTCGGCCCCTGCTCAGGCTCCGTGCTCTGGAGCCCGGGTTTAGTGCGCGTCAGAGAAGGGAGGGCCTGAAGCCCTTGTCTCTGAGCCAGGACTTACAAACGACTGGCACTCTTGGCCGGTTGGGCGCGTGGCGGGCATGGATAGGGCCGCCCGAGGGAGCGTCTGACGGCTACCACTGCCGACCTCCGACAAGCCCTGTCCGCGACCACCGCATCCACCTGCGACCTCCGATCTCCATTGTCAGCGAGCCGGGCCTGCCCCGGCTGGCTCGTCGGCGCGTGATGGCAGACCGGAGCATGCCGGCATTGGATGCGACACACACCGGAAGATGGAGTGGCAAATGCTGAAGCGCCTTCATCGATCGAAGGTTCTCTCCGCCGTATCTTCAAGTTCGTGCGTCGCGTTCTCGCTTCGGCCCGAACTGGAACGGAAGGGAATTCTCCTGTGGCGCCAAAAACAGATGCATCCTCCGTGTATGGCTTAATGGGGCACTAGCCGGCACCGGGGTGCGACCTTAGCTGGCCACAAAAATCAAGGCCGGTCCGATGGACCGGCCTTTTTTAGTTTCGCGAGATTGCATCGGCCCTTGAGACAAGCCGCCGGTCACATCGGGAGCTGCGCCATCTGGCTACTGAAATACTTGTCGATCGCGGTCATAATCGAATCCGAGACCTTGTCGCGCCAGATGTCCGATTTCAGATTCTCGGCGTCCTGCTTGTTGGTGACGTAGGCGAGCTCGATCAGGACCGAGGGGAACTGCGCCGTCTTGAGCACGCGGAAGCCGGCGGTCTGGTCGGGCTCGTTGCGCAGCGCGGTGCTTGCGCCCATACCCTCGATGACGGAGCGCGCAAAGACGCTGGTGCGGTCGTGGGTGGCGTCGACCTCTCGCCCGGCAAGATCTGAGAGGATGCTCTTCACCGCGTCAACGTCGTCGCTCACCTGCTTCACGATCTCCGCCTCCGCGCGCGATAGTATGTTGCTCGAGATCTCGCCCTTGGTAGAGCGACGGAGGCTGTCGGCCTGCGATTCACGCAGCGAATAGATCGTGGCACCGTTGGCGACGGAGCCGGTGTCGGCGTAGTCGCAATGGATGGCGATGAAGAGGTTGGCCTTGTTGCGCTCCGCGAACGAGACGCGCTCATCGAGCGGAACGAACACATCTGTGTCCCGGGTCATCAGAACTTTGAAGCGGCCGGTCGCCTTCAGCTTGTCGGCAAGGGTCTTGCCGAACGCCAGCACGATGTCCTTCTCCACGGCGCCATTCTTCTCGGCACCGGAATCGTGACCGCCATGGCCCGGGTCGATCACGATGATCGGTTTGAATGCCTTCTCGGCCAGCACTGCCGGCGGCACCGCGGGACGCGGCAGCGGCGGCTGCAACCCTGCCGCACCCAGTGCGAAGGGCGGCGGCTCGATGGCGGTGGTCGAGGCCTTGCGGACGGCCGGGCTCTTCTCGTCGATGCTTGCCGTGCTGAGCGGGCCGAACGGCATGATCTCGACGACGAGTTGCCGGCCCTTGCCGTCAGCGGTCTTCTCGATCTGCGTGCTCGACACGATCACCGGCTCGGTGACCTCGAGGATCACGCGGGTCTTGCTCACGCCGGATTCGCCGGCGCGGAACGATTTGACGAGACCGACCGGCGTTGCGGTAGGCTGCGCGGGGAGACGGAGCTTCGTCTCCTCGACCTCGATCACAACCCGGTTGGGACCGGTGAGCGAGAAGACCTCGAAGTTCGCCGTGTTCGGCAATCCGATGAGGAAGCGAGTGCGCTGATGATTGCCCTGGAGGGTTCCGGGAGCGGCTACGCGAGCGCTTTCGTTCGCGGCAGAGGCTGTCGCAAGCGTTTCCGCCCTCAACGGCGCCTGTGCGCACGTTAAGGAGAGCGCAAGAATGATCCCGCAGCCGAGGGGCCGCGGTAAACCGTAGACCATGACGTCTGACCCCCGTCTACGCGGTACAAATCAAGTGGTGTGACGGTCAAGGTTGCCTGAGATGATGGCGTTTTGCAGTCCGCCTTCAGGCATTGTTAGGGTTATCGCCCCCAACCGTTAAAACTTCGCTAAGACCTAATAGTTTGCTAACGAGGGATTGCGGATGCACGCCCTTTCCGGGCGCAAGATCCGGCCTTAAGACCACCGCCGCACAGCGTGCTCATCGGCCTCGCGCGCCTCTACCCACACCGTCTTCCCGGCCGCGTCCGTCTCCTTCTTCCAGAAAGGCGCGCGCGTCTTGAGGTAGTCCATGAGAAAGCCCGCCGCCTCGAACGCGGCCTGCCTGTGCGCAGACGAGGTGACGACGAGCACGATATTGTCCCCCGGCCTCAATTCGCCCACGCGATGCACGATGAGGCTTCCCCGCAGCGGCCAGCGCGATTGCGCTTCGGCCTCGATGCGGGAAAGCTCCGCCTCCGTCATGCCCGGAAAGTGCTCGAGCGTCATCGCGGCGACGCCGCCCTCATCGCCGCGCACCCGGCCCGTGAAGGTGACGATCGCGCCGACATCTGCGCGACCCGCGGTGAGAGCGGCGATCTCCGCGCCTACGTCGAAGTCCTCCCGCTGCACCCGGACGGCCATGGGCATCAGCCTCCGGTCACCGGCGGGAAGAAGGCGATCTCGCGCGCGCCGGCAATGCGCGCGCCGGGTTTGACGTGCACCTTGTCGAGGGCGGCGCGGATGACTTGCGGCCGCACGAACGCCTCGTCGAACTCGGGCCCGCGCGTGCGCAGCCAGCCGATCACGTCGGATACGGTCTCCACGCCCGGCGGTAGCTCGAGCTCCTCCGAGCCGCTGCCGATTTTTTCCCGCACCCAGGCGAAGTAGAGAAGCTTCACGCGCCTCGTTCCAGCGTCGCTCATGTGCGCCTAGCGCTCCATGGCATGGACCACTCCGGCCTTGAGATAGTCATAGCCGGTCCAAAGCGTAAGGAGCGCAGCGATCCATAGGATGACGAGGCCAGCGGCCGTGATGCCGGGGATGATCTTCTCCGCCGCGGGGCCCGCAAGCAGCACCGCGAGCGCGATCATCTGCATCGTCGTCTTCCATTTGGCGAGCTGCGTCACGTGGACCTTGACGTTGAGCTCGGCCAGGAACTCGCGCAGGCCCGAGACGAGGATCTCGCGCACGAGGATGATGATCGCCGCCCAAATCGACCAGCCCGTAATGGTGTTGTCGTGGACGAGCATCATCAGCACGGCGCCGACGAGGAGCTTGTCGGCGATGGGATCGAGCATGCGTCCGAGCGTCGACTGCTGCTCCCAGGCGCGCGCGAGGTAGCCGTCGAGCCAGTCGGTCACGCCCGCCAGCACGAACAGCGTGAAGGCCGACCAGCGCGCTACGTCACCCTGCAGGAAGAACAGGCAAGCGACCAACCCCGGCACGGCCAGAATGCGCCCATACGTCAATACGTTGGGCAAACTCATGGGCATGGGACGCGTGGCGGTAGCTTGGTCCATCGCCCCTTGGTACACCATCCGGCCGACAGTCCGTCAATGGTGTACCTGTGCGGGTTTCGCGATACCGCAGATAATTGCCAAGCTCAGTCGGCGCCTGTGTTTTCCGGAGCCCACCTCAGTGGCAAATGCTGGCGCCTTTGCGCTCCTTCATGTCCAGGTGGAAGTGGTCGCGGTGCGCCTCGTTGGCTTCGGGGCCGAGCACGGTGCCGAATACGCTGCACGCGCCGTGGTGCAGCCGCTTCAGGAAGGTGGCCTCGGTCGTCGTGGAGGCAACGACCGTCGTAGGAGGAAGCGTGGCGGCGCTCGCCTCGGCAACCGGCTTCAGCCCGGCCCTATGCAGGTTGACCTTCTCCTTCGCGGCCGCCGCCTTCTTTGCGTCCTCTCCCGGCTGCTCGGCCCTGGCGGCCGGCGGTGTATCAGATGCATCGCCCTTCTTGGCGGCCTTGGCGGCGACCTCCGCCGCCTTCTTCTTCGCCGCCGCGATATCTCGCTCGGTTGCCCCCCACCCGTGCTTCACAGTGATGGTATGGCCGTCCGCAGTGACAAAGCCGGCCACGTCGACGGCATTACCGGTCGCGTGCTCGCTCAAGGGCAGGTTGGGACTGTTGTAGATGTTGCGGCACGCGTACGACGAAGCGCCGATGATCTTCACGATGCGCGACTTCAGGATCTCCTTGGCCGTCGGCTGAAGCACGGTCTCCACCCAGCGCGCAACACCAGCGGCGAGTCGGCAGTTCATCTCTGGCGCGGGCTCGAACACGACCTTTTCGCCATCGCCGACGCTGCGTAAGAGCAGCGGCGCGGGCGTCCCGCAAGGGCCGTGCCGCATCGGCGTGTCGAGATCGACCTCGAGCGCGAGCGGCGCCAGCAGGCGCAGGCAGTCGCGCAGGCCCGCGACCTGCTCGGAGTCGCTCCATGTTTCGGGGGGCGGCGCCGCCGGAGTGGCCGCACCCGGAGCGTTCGCCGTCGGGGCGTTCGGCGACGGAGCGATGACGCCGGGCTCGACCTTTGGGGCACCTGCCGCGGGCACTTCCGCACTCGGCGACGGGGACGGCGGCGACGGAGCGTTGACGGAAGGAGGCGGCTTGGCACGCGGCGGGGATGGCGCCGGCGGCGCGTCCTGGTGCGTAAAGAAGAGGGGAATGACCACGAGGCCGGCCAGCACGGCGAGGCTGATCCACGCCGACAGATTGCTCAATGTCTTGTCGGTGGACGCCATGCTCGCCTGCTTCCCCTTCAACAGCGAGGGCCCGATCTGCGTTCCCGTGACAAAAGACCATCGGGAACGAGCGCGGCAGAATTGGGATTACGCGATCGCAAGACCTATGTCATAGGCGCCCCCGACGAGGGTCGGCTACCGGCGAGGAAAAATCGATGCAGAATTTCGAGAGCGATCTCAGCAGCCTGTCGGCAAAGCGCAACCTCGATCGCCGCCAAATGCTCGCCACGAGCCTTGCGGTCGGCTTTGCCGCCGCGGTGCAGCCGGTGTGCGCGCAGACGGCGATCACGACCGACAGCAATGGCCTTACCGCAGGCGAGGTCAAGATCCCCGTCCAGGACGGCGAGATACCAGCCTACCGTGCCATGCCGGCGAAAGGCGGCCCGTTCCCGCTCATCCTCGTCGTCCAGGAGATCTTCGGTGTGCACGAGCATATAAAGGACATCTGCCGGCGGCTCGCCAAGGAGGGCTACATGGCGATCGCGGCGGAGCTCTATGCGCGCCAGGGCAGCGTCGCCGAAATGACCGACATCCAGGAGATTATCAGCAAGGTCGTCGCCAAAGTGCCCGACGCCCAGGTCCTGTACGACCTCGATTCGACGGTCGCCTGCGCCAAGGCGTCCGGCTCCGCCGACACTGCGCGCCTCGGCGTCACCGGCTTCTGCTGGGGCGGGCGCATCACATGGCTCTATGCCGAGCACAACCCGGCAGTGAAAGCGGGCGTCGCCTGGTACGGCAAGCTCGTCGGCGATCCGGGCCCGCTCACGCCGAAACACCCCATCGATCGCGTGGGCGACCTCATGGCACCTGTGCTTGGGCTCTATGGCGCCGCCGACACGGGCATCCCCGTCGCCACCGTCGAGAAGATGCGTAGCGCGTGCCAAGCGGCGGGTAAGATTTGCGAATTCGTGATCTACCCGGATACGCCGCACGCCTTCAACGCCGACTACCGGCCAAGCTACCGCGAAGGGCCGGCAAAGGACGGCTGGGCGCGCATGCTTGCCTGGTTCCGCTCGCACGGTGTCGCCTAAGACACAGCCAGAGCAACATCTTCTGCAAGAACGCTGTCATCACGGTGACAGGTACACAAAGGCTTCGCCGCGCGGCTTGCATATACGGTCGCGTTGGCGGAAACTGCCGCCGCTTGGGAACAGAAACAGCCCGCTAAAGGGCTTTAATGGGGGGTCGTACGTATGCCTCAACTTCCGTTTGATCCGGCTACCGTCGACTGGCAAACGGTCGGGATTCTCTCCGCGATTGCATTCCTCGCCGGCATCGTCGGCAACGCGGTCGCGCTTGGAAACCGACTGATGGGTTCCATCCTCACGGCGGTCTTCTTCGCCGTGTTCTACGTCGCCTGGCACTACTGGCTGCAAGGCATGCTGCTGCCGCCCGCCGGCCCGGCGCCGACGTAAGTCGCGGCTAGCTGACCGCCCGATGGCGCACGTCGGGGCCGGGATTCGCCCGGCCCGACGACGGCGCTTTTTTTTGCGCGGTCGGATTCAACCTTCCCGCTCGTGGAAGTGATCGTAGATCCGCTGAGCCATCTCGGCGGAGATGCCGTCGGCTGCCTTCAGGTCCTCGACGCCGGCACGCGACACGGCCTTGGCTGAGCCGAAGTGCGTCATCAGCGCTCGGCGGCGCCGCGGTCCGATGCCGGAGATCTCGTCGAGCGGGCTCGTGCCGAGCGCTTTGGAACGCTTTGCGCGATGCGTACCTATGGCGAAGCGGTGCGCCTCATCGCGCAACCGCTGGACAAAGTAGAGCACGGGATCGCGCGGCTCGAGCATGATCGGCCGGTCGCGCCCGGCGAGATGGAAGTGCTCGCGGCCGGCGTCGCGCTCTGGTCCCTTGGCGATGCCCATGACGCAGATGTCGTGCAGGCCGAGATCGGCCAGCACCTCGCGGGCGACTGTGAGCTGACCGGTTCCGCCGTCGATGAGCACTAGATCGGGTCGGTCCGGAAAGGCGTCGTCGTCCGCCGGCTCCGGCCCGAGACCGATGGCAGCCAGAAATGTCGCGTCCACAATAGCCGCAGCAGCAGCCGGCGCGGGCACGCCACCCTCGCCGTTCTCGGCTGCGAGACGGCGAAAGCGGCGCGTCAGCAACTCGCGCATCATGGCGTAGTCATCGCCGGGTACAAGGTTCTCAGACTTGATATTGAACTTGCGGTACTGGCCTTTGACCCAGCCGTCGGGCCCGGCAACGATCATCCCGCCCACCGCGTTGGTACCCTGGATGTGGCTGTTGTCGAATACCTCGATGCGCCGCGGCGGGGCCGAGAGCGAGAACCGTTCGGCGAGCGCGTCGAGCAGCCGGCGCTGCGACGAGCTCTCGGCAAGCTTGCGGCCCAGCGCCTCGCGCGCGTTTGCGAGCGCATGCTCGACCAACCCCGACTTGGTGCCGCGCTGCGGCACGCGGATCTCGATCTTGCGCTCTGCCTTCGTCGACAGCGCCTCGGCGAGCAGCTCGCGGTTCGGCACGTCGTGCGAAATCAGGATTAGCCGCGGCACCGGCTTGTCGTCGTAGAACTGCGCAATGAAGCTATCCAGCACCTCTTCGACGGGAAGCGATCGATCGGCTTTGGGGAAGTAGGCGCGGTTGCCCCAGTTCTGCCCGGTGCGGAAGAAGAACACCTCGATGCATGTCTGCCCGCCGTCCTGCGCGGCCGCGAAGATGTCGGCCTCCTCGATGCCGTCGGGGTTGATCGACTGGTCCGCGGTGACGTGCGCGAGCGCCGCCAGCCGGTCGCGAAAGCGCGCAGCGCGCTCGAACTCGAGCTTGGTCGAGGCCTCCTCCATCAGGCCCTGGTACACGCGCCGCACGTTCTGGCTCTCGCCGCGCAGGAAGCGCACGGCTTCATCCACGAGCCGGCCGTAGTCCTCGAGCGAGATTTCGCCCGTGCATGGCGCCGAGCAGCGCTTGATCTGATGAAGCAGACAGGGCCGGGTACGGCTCTCGTAGACGCTGTCGGAGCACGAGCGCAGCAGGAACGCGCGCTCCAGCATGTTGATCGTGCGGTTGACGGCGCCGGCGGACGCAAACGGCCCGAAGTAGTCGCCCTTGCGGTTGCGCGCGCCGCGATGCTTCATGATCTGCGGCGCCGCAGTATCGCGCGCGATGAGGATGTAGGGGAACGACTTGTCGTCGCGCATAAGCACGTTGAACCGCGGGCGGAAGCGCTTGATGAGGTTGGCTTCGAGCAGCAGCGCCTCGGCTTCGGTGCGCACGGAGACGAACTCCATGGCCGAGGTCGATGCGATCATGCGGGCGATGCGATTGGTGTGGCCGCCGAGACGCGCGTAGTTCGACACGCGAGCCTTCAGGTTGCGCGCCTTGCCGACGTAGATGACCACGCCTTCGTGATCGAGCATGCGGTAGATGCCCGGCGAGGACGGCAACAGTTTCAGGTAGCCGGCAATGACGGCGGGCCCGCTGGCGGCGGGGCCTTCCGGCGGCACCTCGGGCGCAAGATCCTTTGCCGGCACGACATCTGTCTCCGGCGCCTCGGCTTGCGGCTCGCGGGGGTCCTTATCGGGCATCGACGATAGATCGGCCCGTGCGTCACCCCCGTCAAGCGGTGCCCCGGACGCCCGCCCGCGAGTTAACCGCTCACCACTCAAGCTGCTTCATGGCCGCAATCGGCCGCGACGCTCCCGGCGGGAACAGCGCCTCGAGCGCCGCCGCATCGAGACCGCCCGTCACGTGCACACCGCTCGCCACGAACAGCGACGGCACGCCTGCCGCCGCGGCACCGGCAAGATCCGTGCGCACGCCGTCGCCGATGGCGAGCATGCGCGAGCGCTCGCTGCTCCCGGAACGGAGCTGCTCGAGCGTGGCGAACGCGAGCTCGTAGATCGGCAGATAGGGCTTGCCGGCGTACGTGACGTTTCCGCCAAGCCGCTCGTAGGCTTGGGCCAGCGCGCCGGCGCAATAGACGATACGCCCGCCGCGCTCGACTGTGAGGTCGGGGTTGGCGCAGATCATCGGCAGAGAGCGCGCAGCGCACGCCGCGAGCGTTTCCGCGTAGTCGTCCGGGGTCTCGCGCTCGTCGTCGACGAGCCCCGTGCACACAACGGCATCGGCGCGATCGGCGCCGACGCGCTCCACCGCGATGCCGGCGAAGATCGGTAGATCGCGCTCCGGCCCGATGTGCAGCACGCTCCGCCCCGCATAAGCCTCGATCAGCATGCGCGCCATGTCGCCCGAGCTGACGATGGTGTCGTAGGCGGTCTGCGGCACCCCGATGCGGTCGAGCTGGGCGGCAACGCTCTGGTGCGGGCGTGGGGAGTTCGAAACGAGAATGACCAGGCCGCCAGCGTTGCGAAAGTTCTGGCAGGCCTCGTACGCGGGCACATACAGCGTCACGCCATTGTGCATGACGCCCCAGATGTCGACGAGCCACGCGCCGGTCCTCGCGGCGAGCGGCGCGACCGATTGGATGATCTCGATGGGCTGAGAGCGTCGGGACATGCCGCCTCAACTAGCGGCATAGCCCGGTAAGCTCAAGCGGCAGCGGTTCCTACGGCGTCGGAAGCGACCAACTGTGGCCGCCCGAACAGCGGCCCCTGGCCGAGCGAGACGCCACTCGCCACGAGCTTGGCACGCGTCGGCTCACTGTCGATGCCCCCGACAATGGTGATCAACCCTACCTCGGCAAGCGACCGGCAAACGTCGGGCGCCATCATGATGCCGGTTGCGGCGGGCAGACCCCGCAGGAGGGTCGCGGCGTCGATCTTGACGAAAGCAAACCCGGCGGCGCGCAGCGCGGTGAACTCGTAGTCGAGGTCCGTCGTCTGATCGAGCCCGAAGCGGAAGCCCAGATCGCGCATGTCGGTGAGGTTGCTCCACTCGGTGCCGCTGAACGACTTGACGTCAGCCTGCGAGAACGTCAGCACCAGCTCGCCCGCAAGCGCCTCGCGCTCGCGATAGGCGTTGGCTAGGTCGTCGAGGAATGCGTCGGTGACAAGAGCCTCACCGCTCGCGGCCGTCAGCACGAAGTATTTCTGCCGCTGATGCACGAACGTGCGGCAGACCTGCGCTGCGCGCTTCAGGCGCGCGCTATCGAGCAACGGGAGCAGTCCGGTGCGCGCAAGCTGGGGATCGTGAGCGGCGGCGGGAAGCGGCATATCGCGCTCGTCGCGCGGGCAGACGCTCGCCTCGTAGTAGTGAACGTGATGGTCGCCGAGCCCCATGATGGGCTCGATGAGAGCGTCCATGCGGCCCGCCGCGAGAGCTGCAGCAAGCGACGACATGCGCAAGTGCGCGGGCGCGATCGGTGGCGGCATGGAGGCAGGCGCGTTGCGCCCAGCGGGAGCCGGCGGCGCCTTGGGGGCGACAGCGGCGCGCATGGTGCTCGCGGTTGCGCTCAGCGCGTCGACGGATGCGCGCGCTATGGTCTCCGGGCTCGGAGCCGGGTCGGTGCCGAGGCTCACCTCGTCAGCGAGGCGCTTGATCATGCCCTGCACCGCGTCGAGATCAGCTTCCCGCTCCGCGGGGGTCGGCGGCGTCTCCTTGCCGCGCGCTCGCGAGGTTTCGGGCAGCGTCGGCTTAGCCGGGCGGAAAGCCCAGTAGTCGTGCATGTTCTCGCTCGCGCCGGACGCCTCGGGCCACGGCGAAAGCTCGGGCTGAGCTGCCGCTGCCGGTGGGATGGAGAGCGTTGGTGCCGAAGCAGCGGGTGCAGGCGGCAGACCGGCAGGCGAGGCCGCACGTGCCTGGGGTTGGGGCTTCGGCGTACGCTCGAAGGGTGGTGGCGCCTTGGTCGCAAGAGCCGGCGCAGGCGTTGGTTGCGCGAACGGCGCGGGCACCGAGCCGGCCGGTTGTTGGAACGGCGCGGCGGCCTGTGGGAACAGTGCAGGCGCCGGGGCAGCAGGCATCGGCGCCACGGCTGGCGGCCTTACGGCAACCGGCGAACGGTGCCACCCAGCGGCGGCAACCTCCTCCTCGCCCGGGCGCATGCGCGAAAGCTCGTCTTCGAGCCGCGTCACCTCGGAGACGAGCGCATCGACCCGCTCGGAGCGGCGCATAAGCGTGTGCAGCATCAGAAGCGTTATGTAGACCGACAAGGCGGCGATGAGCGCCAGCCAGAACGCGACCCGGAACTGCAGGTAGGCACCGATAAAGAATGCGACCGTGACAAGCGCGATTGCGCCCTTCACGATGAGGTCCGCGATGCCGCCCTTATTGCGCATGCCAGTTCTGCTGTCGTCGATGCTCGCCATGAAGATTTCCCGCCAGCCCCTGCCGATTCGTTAGTGACAAGCTTTGTGGCCGCTCCGGCGAAGCGCAATGACGGCCGCGCCACTTTCACCAGCTTTCTCGTTAGGGCGACAATTCGCAAAAGGAGGTGAGGCTGCGAGGCACATCAATCACTTAGTGGCCCTGCCTGGAGATTGCCACCGCGCGCCCCAATGGCGCCCCCACGCGGCCCGCAGCCGACCCGAATCCGGGCGCCATTTAGAACTCGTTAGCCGAATCGGCGTGCTATCGTTGTGCCCGGGCATTCCCTCCCGTCCCGGCGTCTAGATAAGGGGAAGCCTGATGCTGATGACTGTGATTGGTCGAGACCCGAACGCGTCTATCTACGGTGAGTTGGCTGGCGTCCGGGTGCTCATTACCGGGCTTTCGCCCGACTGCGGCGTCGACGTCGCGCGGGCTTTCGCGGACCACCGCGGGCGGCTCATTGTCCATGCCTCGGCCAACACCCCCGAGAACGATGTGCTTGCAACGCTGCTTGCCGAAACGGCGAGCGACGTGAAGCTCTTCACCGACGCCTGCGGCGACGAGCAAGCCGCCCTTCGCTTCGCGCAGGCTGCCGCACAAGCCTACGGCGGCCTCGATGTCGTGATCAACCTGATGCCCATTACGCCTGACGACCTCAAGAACCGCGCAAGCATCGCGGACGTCGAGGACCTCGTCGCGCAGAAGCTTTCCGTGCCGCTGCTGGTGACGCGCGTCATCGCCAATCGCATGCGGACGATGATGAACGAGGGCCTGATCCTCAACGTGATGACGGCCCCCACGCCGTGCACCGCCGGAGAGGCCGCTCTTGCCGGCGTGGCCCGCACCGCACTCGCCGCCATCACCCGCGGCGAGGCCGCGGCCTGGGCGCCGCACGGCATCCGCGTCAACGCCATCGGGCCACGGGCGACCACGCCCGATGCCGGCGCCTGCCTCACAAGCGAGCCCGACATCGCTGCGCTTGCGCTCTATCTTGCGTCCAAGCGCAGCCGCACGCTCACCGGCCACATCTTCGACGCCGCCGGCGTTGCGGCCCGCCGTTGCTGACCTGCCGCTGCCGACCAAGCGGCTAGGTTTTGGCCCAACGGGTCAAGTTGCGCAGCCAAGGGATCGCGGTGCCGGAAAGGCCTGCCAGGTCGTGGCTGCGGGCCGCGATGTCTTTGAGGTTGTCGCGCAGCTGACCCAGCGCGAAGTCGAAGGTCATGAGCCGGAGCACTTCATCGAGCGGCAGCGCGCGCAGCTCGCCCCGCTCGCGCATCTGACCGATGTCGAGCTCGAGCGCTGACAGCGCCTCCAGGACAGCGGAGAGGTCAGGCGCAGCCGCGGCGCTGTTGGCTTGCGCATATTGCGCTCGCAGAGCGTCGACAGCTGCCAACAGCTTCTCCAGATTCGGCCGCAGGACAGCAACGGCGCCGGCCGGCAACGGCTCCGCGACCGCGCGCAGCAGCATGATGTCCGTATGCCAGAAGCGGCGCAGCGCCCGCAGCACCGCGTCGGGATCGGGGTGGTCCGCGAGGAAGCCCGCGACCTCGAGTCGCGTTTCCTTGGCCAAGACGTCACCGGCTGCAAACGCAGCCCGGATCTTGGCGCCTGACGCCGTAATCGAATCCTGATCTCTCGGCTTTCCCAGCGCACTCGCGAGCGCGCCGGCCATGACGTCAAAAAGCATCGGCAATGTCCGCTCTATGTGCTCGGCAAAGGCAGGTCCGGCCCGCGACGGAAAGAGCATCAGAGTCGTCAGGACGGAGATGCCGGCGCCGATCGTCACCTCGAGCATGCGGTAGCCGGCAGACGAGATCGGCGGTCCGAAGCGCGGATCGCCGAGGATGACGATCGCCGCCGTCACGCAGGCAATGCGGAAAGGCGGCCGGCGCGCGGAGAAGAAAGCGAGCACGAGCACCGTCGCGGCCAATGCGGGGATCTTCCACTCCTGGTGGTCCGCAACAGCGAGCGCTACGGCACCGCCGACGATTACGCCGAGCAGGCTGCCGAGCAGGCGGTCGACCGCGAGCCCGAGCGAGGCGCCGACGTTCACCTGCGTCACCAGGATCGCGGTCATCACCGCCCAGAAGCCCTGCGGCGCTTGGAGCAGTTCGGCGGCGGCGTAGGCGAGGCAGGCGGCAACCGTCGTCTGGAGGGCCTGGCGCAGCCGCGGCCAGTTTTTGCTCCAGCCGCCGGTCCAATTTGTGAGATCTGACAAGGGAGACTGTGCCGCCGATGCAAAGCTGCAGAGTAAGCTGTCGCCGTTACGCTCGCGTTACCCATTTCTGCCCGATAGCGGGCGCCAGCAACCTGCGTTCCTTGACAGCCCGCGCCGCGCCCGAGTATCACCCTGGCGCTTTGGCACTCTCCTCGGCGAAGTGCCAAGTTGCTGACACACCCACGCCCGAACGGCGTAAGCTGGAGCTCCATTTCCCATGAAATTCCGTCCCCTGCACGACCGCGTGGTCGTCAAGCGCGTCGACAGCGAAACCAAAACGTCGGGTGGCATCATCATCCCCGATACGGCCGCCGAGAAGCCCCAGCAGGGCGAAGTCGTCGCCGTCGGGCCCGGCTCGCGCGACGAGGCCGGCAAGCTGATCGCGATCGAGCTCAAGAAGGGCGACGAGGTCCTGTTCGGCAAGTGGAGCGGCACCGAGGTCAAGATCGACGGGCAGGAACTGCTCATCATGAAAGAGAGCGACATCATGGGCGTGCTGGAGAAGTAACAGCGCACACGACCTCACGATCCCGCGACCCCACAATTCACGAATTCCCCCATTGAGGAGAGAGCCGTTATGGCTGCAAAGGACGTTCGCTTTTCCACCGACGCGCGAGAGAGAATGCTGCGCGGCGTCGACATTCTCGCCGACGCTGTGAAGGTGACGCTCGGCCCCAAGGGCCGCAACGTCGTCATCGAAAAATCGTTCGGTGCGCCGCGCACGACCAAGGACGGCGTGACGGTGGCCAAGGAGATCGAGCTCGCCGACAAGTTCGAGAACATGGGCGCACAGATGGTGCGCGAGGTGGCGCAGAAGACCAACGACCTCGCCGGCGACGGCACCACCACGGCGACCGTGCTCGCCCAGGCGATCGTGCGCGAGGGCCTCAAGGCCGTGGCAGCCGGCATGAACCCGATGGATCTGCGGCGCGGCATAGACAAGGCCGTCGCGCAGGTCGTCGAGGAGATCCAGAAGCGCTCCAAGAAGGTGAAGAATTCGGGCGAGATCGCGCAGGTCGGCACCATCTCGTCCAACGGCGAGAAGGCCATCGGCGACATGATCGCCGAAGCCATGCAGAAGGTCGGCAACGAAGGCGTCATCACGGTCGAGGAGGCCAAGGGTCTGGAGACCGAGCTCGAGGTCGTCGAGGGCATGCAGTTCGACCGCGGCTACCTATCACCCTACTTCATCACCAACGCCGAGAAGATGATCGCCGAACTCGAAGATCCCTACATCCTCATCCACGAGAAGAAGCTATCGAACCTGCAGCAGCTGTTGCCAGTGCTGGAAGCGGTCGTGCAGTCGGGGCGTCCGCTGCTCATCATCGCGGAAGAGGTCGAGGGCGAGGCGCTAGCCACGCTTGTCGTCAACAAGCTGCGCGGCGGTCTGAAAGTTGCGGCCGTGAAGGCCCCGGGCTTCGGCGATCGCCGCAAGGCGATGCTGGAAGACATCGCGGTGCTGACCGGCGGCCAGACGGTCTCGGAGGATCTCGGCATCAAGCTCGAGAATGTCACGCTCGACATGCTGGGCCGCGCCAAGCGCGTCTCCATCACCAAGGACGACACCACGATCGTCGACGGCGCCGGCAAGAAAAAGGCGATCGAGGCGCGCGTCGGTCAGATCAAGGCGCAGATCGAAGAGACGACGTCGGACTACGACCGCGAGAAGCTGCAGGAGCGGCTGGCCAAGCTCGCTGGCGGCGTTGCCGTCATCCGCGTCGGCGGCGCAACCGAGGTCGAGGTGAAGGAGCGCAAGGACCGCGTTGACGACGCGCTCAACGCCACGCGCGCGGCGGTCGAGGAAGGCGTGGTGCCGGGCGGCGGCGTCATGCTCTTGAAGGCCGCAAGCGCCATCACCGCCCAGGGCGAGAACGCCGAGCAGGACGCCGGTATCGCCATCGTGAAGCGGGCCCTGCAGGCACCGATCCGCCAGATCGCCGAGAACGCCGGCGTCGAGGGCTCGATCGTGGTCGGCAAGGTGCTCGAGACGCGCGGCCAGGCCTTCGGCTACGACGCCCAGAACGACGAGTACGGCGACATGCTGGAGAAGGGCATCATCGACCCGGCGAAAGTCGTGCGCATCGCGCTGCAGGATGCGGCCTCCGTTGCCGGCCTGATGATCACCACCGAGGCCGCGATCGCCGAGGCGCCGAAGAAGGACGACGACGGCGGGCACAGCCACGGCGGCGGAATGGGCGGCATGGGCATGTAGGCTCTCCCGGCCCGCAATCAGCGAACAAAGGGACCGCTCGCGGACAACCGCGGGCGGTCTTTCTTTTTAGCGGAAGAACGGAATACCCGATGGGCTCACTGGGGCTGGGAGTCCCAGCCGAAGGCGCCGATGCTCGAGGGGATTGCATCGGCTTTGCTCGTTGGCCCCGGAGTGGTCTTCATCCCCGGCACGCTGACCGGCAATGCGTCACCGGCGGCGACCTTATTAGAAGGGTTAGAAGGGCGCACTGGGGCCACGGGCGCCGCCGTCTTGCGCCGGTCCGGTGCCGGCGCGCCGGCACCGGCCTGCTTTTTCGCGGGCAGCTCCGGCGTGGCAGCCGCAGTCGACGCCGGCTCGGCCGGCTCGCTGGCTTTGTCCGGCTCGCTCGTCGCGGGTGCGGTAGCGGCGCTCTCATCGGCCGGCTCGGCCGGCGGCGGGAAACCCAAGGCCGAGGGTGGCGGCAGCGGAGTTGCAGGCGGGACCGAGCCGGTTGTCGTATCGGCCACCGCCGCGGAGGTGGGCCCGCTCGCGTTTCCTGGCGCGGTTTCAGTCGCGCCTACAGTCGCACTTTCAGTAGTGCTCGCTGGCGCGCTGTCGGTGCCGAAGCGGCGGCTCAGCTCCTCCGCCTTCTGACGTACGGCCGCGGCGTCGCGCCCGGCCTGCTCCGCCCGCACCATCGCCGCCTTGGCGGCCGCGAGCGCGGCGTCGTCGCTCGGCGGCGGTGCGCTCGGCGCGCTTTCAGCCGGCCCCGTCGATGAAATCGCGGGCGCCATGTCACCCGCGCGCCAGGCGTCCTTCAGGTCCGGCACGCGATTGCCGTCGAAGAAAGACGGCAGCGAAAACGCGGACGACGGTGCCACGGACGGCACTCGCGCCGGCTCCATCGCGTGCGCCGATGCGCCCATCAGCACGGTGAGTGCCAACAGCGAGCCGCCGGCAAAAGTTGTGTTGCTTGCGCCCATTACCCCACACTCCCAAGCGCTGCCAATCTAACTGCCGGAGACGTTGCCCGCACAGACTTCGCGCAGTGGTCCGAGCGCCACGACGATGGTCTTGCTGTTACAAGCCCGACCGCGTCCGAAGCCTCCGCGAGCTCGGCGACGCATCCGTCCCCGTGCTCGGCAGCAAAGCAATTTCCGGCAGTCCCCCGCGAACTGTTCATCTGGAATATCAAAGGCCTACACGGCAACAACAAGGCACAGCGGAATCCATCATTCTTTAGGGCACGATTGGCACCCGCCGATTGCCTTTCCGTCGCGAACCGTCGATGATCCTTGGAGGTCATGTCGCGCTACCCCGGGTATCTGACGCGGCACAAAAACCGGGCCCTGGCCGACCACCCTGGAAGGGGTCGATGGACATCCGGCAACTGCAATACTTGGCGGCGCTCGCGCGCGAGAAGCATTTTACGCGCGCGGCGGCGGCGTGCAACGTGACCCAGCCGACGCTCTCGGGCCGCATCCGTCAACTCGAGCTGGAGCTGGAAGTTCCCATCGTCGAGCGCGGCCAGCGCTACCGCGGGCTCACGCCCGAGGGCGAGCGCGTCCTCAAGTGGGCGCAGGTCATCCTCAAGAGCTGGCAGGCTATGCAGGAGGAGCTCGGCCACCTCAAGGACCACGAGACCGGCCTCAAGGGGCGCGTCGTGCTCGGCGGCATCCCCTCGGCGCTGCCAATGATCCCGCTGCTGACAAAGAAGATCCGCACCCTCCACCCCGGCATCGACTTCACTGTGCTGTCGCACAGCTCGGAGGAGATCATCCGCGGGCTCGCCGATTTCTCCATCGACGTCGGCATCACTTATCTCGACAACGAGCCGATCGAGGGCCTTCTCGCCTCGCCGCTTTATATTGAGCGCTATTGCCTCTTCGTCCCGGAGATGCATGCGCTCGCAAAGCGCGAGACGGTGACCTGGCGCGAGGCTTCGCGCGAGCCGCTTTGCCTGCTGACACCCAATATGCAGAATCGGCGCATCATCGACCGCGCATTCGAGACGGCGAATTGTCATCCCATCCCGCGGCTCGAGACCAATTCCGTCATCAATCTGTGCTCGAATGTGAGATTGATGGGTCTTGCCAGCATCATGCCGCAATACATATTGGAGGTGCTGGGCAACGTCTCCGGGATCAAGGCCATCCCACTCGCTGAACCGAAAGTCGAACACAGCGTTGGTCTCGTAGTGGCAGACCGCGACCCGCTCTCGCCGCTTATCGAGGCACTGCGCGAAGCTGCGAAGCTGCTGGCCCCGGTCACGTTCGGGACGCCGGCTCCGCAGTCGGCAGGAAGCTGGGCGCCCTAAAACCGGGCATTGCTGCAGTGCAGCATCGACGGGCCCGATTGGCCCATCGAGAGCACCGATTTGATTGGTTCTAAACAAGTTGGGAGAAGCTCAGTTTGGCGCACCAGAGGCCAAAAAGGCGGAAGAAATGTCACGATCGGGAGTGAACAGAGTCATCGATGTTCCCGCGGGAAGCGAGGAGCGGGCGCGTGCCATTTGCGCTGCGCACGGCGACCGCCCCGACGAGCTTCTCGAGATTTTCCACGCCGCGCAGCACGAACTCGGGTTCGTTCCCGATCCGGCCGTCGTCGTCATCGCCAATGCGCTCAACCTTTCGCGTGCCGACGTCTATGGCGTCTTGAGCTTCTACCACGAGTTTCGCCGCGCGCCCGCCGGCCGCCACGTGGTCAAAATGTGCCGCGCCGAAGCGTGCCAGGCGATGCACAGCGACGATGTCTGCGCGCACGCCGAGGAGCGGCTCGGCACCATCTTCGGCGAGACAAGCGCCGACGGCGAGTACACGCTCGAGGCGGTCTATTGCCTCGGCAATTGCGCACGCTCGCCAGCGATGATGATCGACGGCGATCTCTTCGGCTGCGTCGACAAGAAGCGCTTCGACGCCATCATTGGTGCCCTCGACAAAGAGGCCGCCGCATGAGCAAGAGAAACAAACACCGCCATCAAAACAATCCGCAGAAGCAGGCGCAAGCCAAAGCCTCCAAGCAACAGCAAGCCGAAGCCGCACCAGCATCCAAGCCCAAGACGAGGATCTTCGTTCCGCGCGATGCGGCGGCGCTATCAATGGGTGCGAATGCCGTCGCCAAGGCGATCGCCGCCGAAGCGGTCAAGCGCAACGCGAAGATAGAGATCGTGCGCAACGGCTCGCGCGGGATGCTGTGGCTCGAGCCCTTTGTCGAGGTCGAGACGGACAAGGGCCGCGTCGGCTACGGGCCGGTCGCCGCGAGCGACGTCGCGGGCCTGTTCGACGCCGGTTTCCTCAAAGGCAGCGAGCACGCGCTTTCCCACGGCCGCACCGACGAAATTCCCTACTTCAAGAACCAAGAGCGGCTGACTTTCGCCCGCTGCGGCATCACCGATCCGCTGTCGATCGCGGACTATCGCGCACACGGCGGCTTTGCCGGGCTCACCAAATCGCTCACCAAGGAGCCCGCAGACATCGTGGCCGAGGTCACGACCTCCGGCCTGCGCGGCCGTGGCGGCGCCGGCTTCCCCACCGGAATCAAGTGGAAGACGGTCTTGGAGACCAAGGCCGACCAGAAATACATCTGCTGCAATGCGGATGAAGGCGACAGCGGCACGTTCGCAGACCGCATGCTGATGGAGGGCGATCCGTTCTGCCTCATCGAGGGCATGATCATCGCCGGCATCGCCGTCGGAGCGACGAAGGGCTACATCTACATCCGCTCCGAGTACCCGCACGCGGTCAAGACTTTCCGCGAGGCGATCAAGATCCTGACCGAAGCCAACTGGCTCGGCCGCACCATCCAGGGCTCGCCTCACGACTTCGAACTCTTCGTGCGCGTGGGCGCCGGCGCCTACATCTGCGGCGAGGAGACCTCGATGCTCGACAGCCTCGAGGGCAAGCGCGGGCTCGTGCGCTACAAGCCGCCGCTTCCTGCGATCGAAGGGCTGTTCGGCAAGCCGACCGTGATCAACAACGTGCTGAGCCTCGCCTCGGTGCCGATCATCATCGACAAGGGCGGCACCTACTACCGCGACTTCGGCGTCGGCCGCTCGCGCGGCACGCTCGCGTTCCAGCTCGCCGGCAACATCAAGCAGGGCGGCCTCGTCGAGAAGGCATTCGGCATCACCGCGCGCGAGCTCATCGAAGGCTACGGCGGCGGCACGGCATCGGGTCGCCCCATCCGCGCGGTGCAGTTCGGCGGTCCGCTCGGCGCCTATCTGCCGAACTCGAAGCTCGACACCGAAATGGATTACGAGGCGTTCGTCAAAGTGGACGCCATGGTGGGTCACGGCGGCGTGGTCGTGTTCGACGACACTGTCGACATGGCCAAGCAGGCGCGCTTTGCCATGGAGTTCTGCACCATCGAGTCGTGCGGCAAGTGCACGCCCTGCCGTATCGGCTCCGTGCGCGGCGTCGAAGTGATTGACCGCATCGTCGCGGACGTGAACCGCGAGGCCAATATCGAGCTGTTGCAGGATCTCTGCGTGACGATGACCGATGGATCGCTGTGCGCCATGGGCGGGTTGACCCCCATGCCCGTGACGAGCGCGCTGCGCCATTTCCCCGAGGACTTCCACCGTCCGGCGCGTGCCGAGGCGGCCGAATGAACGCGAACAACGAGGCCACGCCATGACGAGCGAAACCGAGACGCTCACGCTCATCAAGGAAAAGGACTACGGCACGCCAGCCGTTCACGCCGTCAACAACAAGACGGTGACGCTGGAGATCGATGGCCGCGAGGTGACCGTGCCCGAAGGTACCTCGATCATGCGCGCAGCCGCCGATCTCGGCATCATGGTGCCGAAGCTGTGCGCCACCGATAACCTCGACCCGTTCGGCTCCTGCCGCCTTTGCCTCGTCGAGATCGAGGGCCGCAGGGGCACACCCGCCTCATGCACCACCCCCGTCGCGCCCGGGATCAAGGTCACTACGCAGAACGATCGGCTCGCCCGCATCCGCAAGGGCGTGATGGAGCTTTATATCTCCGACCACCCGCTCGACTGCCTCACCTGCGCCGCCAACGGCGATTGCGAGCTGCAGGACATGGCCGGCGCAGTCGGCCTGCGCGACGTGCGCTACGGCTACGATGGCTCCAACCACGTGTTCGCGCGCCAGCACGGGGAAGAGAACCCGCTGTGGCAATCCAAAGACAAATCGAACCCCTACTTCCAGTTCGAGCCGTCGAAGTGCATCGTCTGCTCGCGCTGCGTGCGCGCCTGCGAGGAAGTGCAGGGCACCTTCGCGCTCACGATCGACGGGCGCGGCTTTGCCTCGCACGTGGCGGCGAGCATGGACGAGGATTTCCTGGACTCCGAATGCGTCTCCTGCGGCGCCTGCGTGCAGGCCTGCCCCACGGCCACGCTCATCGAGAAGTCTGTCGTCGAGCACGGCCAGCCCGAGCACAGCGTAGTGACGACCTGCGCCTATTGCGGCGTCGGCTGCTCGTTCAAGGCCGAGATGCAGGGCGAGCGCGTCGTGCGCATGATGCCCTACAAGGACGGCGGCGCCAACGAGGGCCATAGCTGCGTCAAGGGCCGCTTCGCCTTCGGCTACGCGACGCACAAGGACCGGGTCTTGAATCCGATGATCCGCGAGAAGATCACCGACCCCTGGCAGGTCGTCTCGTGGGACGAGGCCATCAAGTTCGCGGCCGAGCGCTTCAAGGCCACGCAGAAGAAGTACGGCCGCGGCTCCATCGGCGGCATCACGTCTTCGCGCACGACGAACGAGGAAGTCTACGTCGTGCAGCGCATGGTACGCGCCGCCTTCGGCAACAACAATGTCGATACCTGCGCCCGCGTCTGCCACTCGCCGACCGGCTACGGCCTGAAGCAGACGTTCGGTGAATCCGCCGGCACGCAGGATTTCAAGAGCGTCGACAAGTCCGACGTCATCCTCGTCATCGGCGCCAACCCAACCGACGGCCACCCGGTGTTCGCCTCGCGCATGAAGAAACGCCTGCGCGAAGGGGCCAAGCTCATTGTCGTCGATCCGCGGCGCACCGATCTGGTCAAGAGCCCGCACGTCAAGGCCGACTACCACCTGCAATTGAAGCCGAGCACCAACGTCGCCGTGCTCAACGCGCTCTGTCACGTGGTTGCGGACGAGAACCTGATCGACCGCAGCTTCGTCGCGGCGCGCTGCGAGAAAGAAGATTTCGCCCGCTGGGAGAAGTTCATCAAGGACCCGAAGAATTCACCCGAAACGCTGGAAGCTATCTCCGGCGTGCCCGCGGCCGACGTGCGCGCCGCCGCCCGCCTGTTCGCCACCGGCGGCAACGCGGCGATCTACTACGGCCTCGGCGTCACCGAGCACAGCCAGGGCTCGACCACGGTCATGGCCATGGCCAACCTCGCCATGGCGACCGGTAACATCGGACACGAAGGCGTCGGCGTGAACCCGCTGCGCGGCCAGAACAACGTGCAGGGCTCGTGCGACATGGGCTCGTTCCCGCACGAGTACCCCGGCTACCGCCACGTCTCCAACGAGGCGACCCGCAAGCTGTTCGAGAAGGTCTGGCACACACAGCTCGACCCCGAGCCCGGCCTGCGCATTCCCAACATGTTCGACGAGGCTTCCGGCGGAACCTTCAAGGGCCTCTTCGTGCAAGGCGAGGATATCGCGCAGTCCGATCCCAACACTCAGCACGTCACGCACGCGCTGGAGTCTCTCGATATCCTCGTCGTGCAGGACCTCTTCCTCAACGAGACCGCAGCCTTCGCGCACGTGTTCCTGCCCGGCACCTCATTCCTGGAGAAGGACGGCACCTTCACCAACGCCGAGCGTCGCGTGAACCGTGTACGCCAGGTGATGAAGGAGAAGCAGGGCATGGCGGAGTGGGAGATTGTCTCCCGTCTCGCCACCGAGATGGGCTACCCAATGATCTACCCGACTGCGGCCGCCATCATGGACGAGATTTCGGCCGTGACGCCGACCTTCAAGGGCATCAACTTCAAGCGGCTCGACGAGCTGGGCTCGATCCAGTGGCCGTGCGACGACGAGGCCCCGCTCGGCACTCCCGTCATGCACATCGAGGAGTTCACGCGCGGCAAGGGTCGCTTCATGCTGACCGACTTCGTGCCGACGGACGAGCGTAGCAACCGCAACTTCCCGCTCATCCTCACGACGGGCCGCATCCTCAGCCAGTACAATGTCGGCGCCCAGACGCGGCGAACCGACAACAACGTCTGGTACAAGGAGGACATCCTCGAGATACACCCGAGCGACGCCGAGGTCCGCGGCATCAAGAACGGCTCGCTCGCTTCGCTCACGAGCCGCGTCGGCGGAACGACGATGCGCGTCAAGGTCACCGATCGCGTGCCGCCGGGCGTCGTCTACTCGACGTTCCACTTCCCCGTGAGCGGCGCCAACGTCATCACGACGGAGAACTCCGACTGGGCCACCAACTGTCCCGAGTACAAGGTGACGGCGGTGCAGGTGACGCCGTCGAACCAGCCGGCCGAATGGCAGACGGAGTGGGAAGAGCGCGAGCGCGAGAACAAGCGCATTGACGACAAGCCGCTGGTCGCAGCCGAGTGATCGCCGCACGAGCGCTTTGATGTTGCGTGATGACGCGATGACCGACAGATGACCGTGATGGCAAAGAAGGCCGAGGTAGCCGGAGCGCCGGTTGACTCGCTGTGCTCCGCTCCGGTCGAGGGCGAGGTGCTAGACAAGAACGGCGGTCGGGCCGCGGTAACTTGGCAGCTGCCCGAGGAGGTCGCGGTCGCGCTGCAGATCAACTCGGTACCCTACACCGTGATGATGGCCACGCCAGCGAACTTGTCCGATTTCGGCGTCGGCTTCGCGCTCGCCGAGGGCATCGTGAGGAAGCGCTCCGATATCCGCGCCGTCCTCGCCATGCCGGTCGAGAACGGCTTTGCCGTCGACATCGCGGTCGACGAGGGGGCGCTCGAGAGCGCGCGCATAGTGCGCCGCTCGATCGAAGGCCGCTCCGGCTGCGGGCTGTGCGGGGTCGAGAACATCGCCGATGTCGTACGCGTGACGAAACCGGTCGCGACGCAAGTGCGCCCCAGCCCGCCGGCGATCCTCAAGGCGGCCGCGGAGCTGCCGCAGCGCCAGCCGATGAACAGGCTCAATCACACCGTCCACGGCGCCGCCTGGGTCTCGCTCGATGGCCGCATCGTGCTCGTCCGCGAGGACGTCGGCCGCCACAATGCGCTCGACAAACTGATCGGCGCTCTGTCGGAAGCCGGCACCGACCTCGCCTCGGGCTTCGTCATGATGACGAGTCGCTGCAGCTTCGAGCTCGTGCAGAAGGCCGCGACCGTCGGCATCGGCGCGCTCGTCACCGTGTCGGCGCCGACGCTGCTCGCGCTCGAGATCGCCCGCAAGGCCCGTTTATTTCTCGCTTCGCTCGGCGACCGCGGCGTCGTCGTGTTCAACAGCTAGCCGCGCCAATCCAGGAAGCCGCCCGCATGGAAAACCGTGACATAATCCGCATGGCCAATCAGATTGCGGCCTTCTTCGAGGCGTACCCGCGCGCGGAAGCTGTCGACGGCATCGGGAAGCATATCAAGAGCTTCTGGGATCCGCGCATGCGCGGCCGACTCGACGCCTACATCGCCGAGGGCGGCGAGGAGCTCTCGCCGCTCGTGCTCGCCGCGTTCCCGGCGAATTCCAAATCTAAGGCGTGACGGCAAAGCTTGGTTAGCCAAGCGGCCGCTGCACACGGCGAACCGCTTGCCGGGCTCCCCTGCGAGGCATAGACTTTTCTGCAGCGTTCGGCCGACCCCGGCCGACGCGAGGCGCGATACGTGCGAGACAATTCTCGCCGTCGGCGCCATGACCCCGACCCGGCGGCCGGCATGCCGCAAGCCATAAGGCGATTGCGGCGCCTGCTGCCCCTAGATGGCAGGAGGACGGCCATGGGAATTGCACTGACACTTCAGCAATACCTCGACGATCGCCATATCGACTACGACGTGCTGCTGCACAGGCGTACGCACTGCTCGCAGGACACCGCGCACGCGAGCCACGTGCCTGGCGAGCGCGTCGCCAAGGGCGTCGTGCTGACGCGCGAGGGAGGCTTCGTCGTCGCCGTCGTACCGGCCTGCGCGCAAGTCCGCCTCGAGGCAATCGAGCGCATGCTGCATTGCCCGGTCAGCATGGCGAGCGAAGAAGAGATCGGCGAGCTGTTTCCCGATTGCGACATGGGCGCGGTGCCCCCGGTACCCGAAGCCTACGCGGTCGAAGCACTGATCGACGACAGCCTCGACAAGCAACCCGATGTGTATTTGGAAGGCGGCGACCACCGCAGCCTCATCCACATCTCTGGCGAGCAGTTCCGCTCGTTGATGCAGGACGTGCGGCACGCGCCCATCGCCGCCCACAGCTGAGGCAGGCGAGAGCGCGTCCGCTTCGCTCCGTCAGATCGTCGCCGTCTTGTCGAGATGCGCGACGATGTGCGGGAACACATCGACCGCGGCGTTCTTGCCGAAGATGCAGTCGATGTGGCCATAACCGGGAATGACGTGGCGCTCGTAGAGCTGCTTGCCATTCGCCTCAGACAGCCGCGCGAGCGTACGCGCGGTGCTCTCCGGCTTGAAGCACGCATTCTTGGCGCCGTGGATGAACGTGATCGGCAGCGCGAGGCGTTGCGCGTGCGGTAGGTAGGTGTCGTGGCCTTCGCGGTCGACGACGTGGCGGCGGCGGGCGAAGAGCGCGAGCTGACGGAAGGCCTCGATGTTGGCCTCGCCGAACATTTCCGCAAGGCCGGACGAGACCGTCGCGTTGTTGAGCTGATCGAGCTGGTAGAGGCGACCGTAGAGAGCGCTGATGCGGTTGCTGGTGGCGTCGTGCGTACGCTCCTTGCGCGGCACCGGCACGATGAGTTGCAGGGCTTTGTCGAGTGCGCGCTCGCGCCAGTTGTCGGCGGTCGTCGCGCGCGCATCGACGACGTCGATGCCCATGAGCTCGAACAGGGCGGGCGTGCGCATATAGGCCAGCAGGCGCTGCGGAAACCAGGGCACGATGTAGTCGGTCGAGATCTGAGAGATGACGGCCGAGCGCACGCCCTCGAGACCGGCGAGCATCGCCATGGAGAAGGTCGTGGCGCCAAAGCAGTGCGCGAGCACCTGCACGGTCGGCGCGCCGGTCAGCGCCCGCACCTTGCCAATGGCGGCCGGATAGTCCTTGGTCGCGACGTCGTCGCCGGACCACAACTCGCGCGCATAAGGAAGATCGATGCTCGCCCGGTAGTCGAGCATCCAGCAGTCGTAGCCGGCCGCGATCAGATACTCGAGCAGGTTGGTCTCGATGGTGTCGATCGAGAAAATGAGGCTCGACACCCCGAGCCCATGCGAAAGCACCACCGGCCCCTTGTGGCCGCCGCGATAGCGCGTGAGCTTCAGGATCTTGTCGTCGCTCGTCTTGACCAGATGGATCTCGGGCTCGGGCGCGCGCAGCGTGCGCTTCTTGCGTGGATTGACGACGTCGTAGCGGCCGAGCCGCACCAGAACGCCGCCGTAGGTATCGAACAGCTCGCGGCTGAAGAAGCGTCCGAACTTGCCGACGGCGCGCAGCCGGTCGGCGGCATCCTGACCGCCTGTGCCCTTGAGCGTCTGCATCTGCACGTAGAAGTCGTTGGGCGCAATCTCCAGGAGGCCGCGGGCGATGTGGCCGAGCTCGCCCTTGGCGCCCTTGCCGATGTCGATGAAGAGGCGCGTCGTGTCACGCCACAGATCGAGATCGGCGTCCGAACGCACGAGCTTGTAGCCCTCGAAGTAGTATTCCGAGCCGTCGCGCGCCCCGAGCGAGAACTTGTATTCGAAGCGCTTGGTCTCGACCGCCGATTCATCGACGCTCATCAGATTGAAGACGCCATCGAAGATCTCGAGTGGCTCGGGCGAGAGCGACGGGCACAATACGGAGCCGATGATGCGGCCCCGATGCAGCTTGTCATCGACGAAGCGGTCGACGTCGTCGATGACGATCGTCACCGTGAAGCTGAGCGTGGTGCCCGCTTCCTTGCCGCGCCGTGCCGCGGTCTCGTGCGGCACGTTGACGGTCCCCGAGAGATAGCCCGCCATGCGCTCGGTGAACTCCGCACCCGCAGGCTCGAGCTTGCCACGCCCCTCGGGCGCCGCCACAAGCAGCGGGGCATGTTGCATCGGCTCGTCGGTGAAGTCCCAGCCGCGGTCCTTGGCGAGATGGATCATGGCGCGCTCGGCGAGCGCGGTGATCGTCAGCAACGGGTTGACGCCCAAGGGGCGCGGCACGACGGAGCCGTCGCACACATAGAGCCCGGCGTGCACGGCGTCGGCGGGAGCTTGCGGGCGCCCGTCGAACACCTGGCACTTGTGATTGACGACGCCCTGCGTCTTGTCCTGCCCCATGACGCAGCCGCCGAGCGGATGCACGCTGATGAGATTGTTGCCGAGGAAGGTGTCGGTGAGCGGGTTGCGCGTGAAGACGCCGCCGGTCGCGGTGGTCGCCCGCTTGAGGTTTTCCTCCACCTTCTTGAAGATCGGCTGTTTAGCGACATTGGGCCACGCAACCTTCGCGCCGCCGTTCTCGAGAGTAACGCGCCCTTTGGCGTCGTCGTGGGTCATGACGAGATAGGTCTGCGTGCGATAGACCGCACCCTGGTAGGCCCCGAACAGCAGGCTCTGGCGCTCGCGGCCGCGCTCCTCGATGCTGTCGAGGATGCCCTTGTCGGTATCCTGGCCGAAGTGGCGCGCGCCGCCGGCCATGAGCGCGGGCAGCACGGGGGCGAGGCCGGAAGGGATCGAGCCCTCCTCGATGACCATACCATCCTCAAGCTTCGGCGTGCCGCGCAGATCGATGAGCCCGGTGATGCAAGGACCCACCGGATCGGTCCCGGCCTGCGGCGAATCACCCACGCCGACGCCGTTCACCGGCACGTTGTTGTTGTAGGCGAAGGCAAGTACGTCGCCGTTGCCGGTGAAGCGCCGACCGATGTGATCCGAAATGGACAGGCCCTGCTCCCGCGACCGCAGGAGGATCTCGGTCGAGCCGAGCGCACCGGCGGCGAGGATCACCACGTCCGCCGTGATCGACTGCTCGGCGGCGGCGAACTTCTCGCGGTCGTGCCCGAGCGGATCGAGGAACACGCGCCAGCGCCCGCGCTCGGGGCGCACATAGGAGACGCGCATCTCGGTAAAGATCTCGGCGCCGTGGTTGTAGGCGTCGGCGATGTAGGTCACTTGCACAGTGTTCTTGGAGCCGACGTTGCACCCAGCGCAGCAGTCGCCGCACAGCGTGCAGGCCGGCTGTTCGACGCCTGCGTAGTTGACCTGGCGCTCGAACGTCACGTTGATCGGCGGCCGCACGACGTCCTTGTGCATGGCGTTGCCGCTGATCTCGAGCGCCTTCAGCTTGGCGAGCGGCTTCCTGTCGGGATAGGGCACCGGCCGCAGCACCTCTTGCGCGCGCGCAAAGCCCTCCTGGCGCGTCTGATCGGCGGCGATCTCCCTCGGCCATACGGGGTCGTCCCACACGCGCGGGTCGGGCGGCAGCGAGACGTTGGCGTTGATGAGCGAGCCGCCGCCGAGGCCGCAGCCGACGAAGACGTGGATGTCGTTGCCGAGATGCAGATCATAGAGCCCGAGGCGCGAGCCCGAGACGTGGAGGCCATCCTTGGAGACCTGTAACTGCTCCTGCGCCTCGATCAGGCGGTCGGGAAAATCGCCGATGGCGAACTCGCGCCCGCGCTCGAGCACGGCAACGCGTTTGCCCGCACGTGCGAGCCGCGAGGCGGCAACGCCACCGCCATAGCCCGAGCCGACGACGATCACGTCGTAGCGCAGCTTCAGATCGCCGATGGACTTCGACAATCGCCGCATGGCTCAAGCTCCCCCGGTGCCGGCCGCTTCGCCCCGGCGCCACGGGGCGCGAAAGGCGAACGACCGCTTCTTCTTCGCCGGCGGCCGATAACGCGCCTCCAGCGCGCCCGGCTGCACGTCCCGCGTGTCCATCTCCCAACCGTAGTCGCGGGCGATGTGGATCATGGCACGCTCCGCCAGGGCCGTGATCGTCAACAGTGGGTGGATGCCTAACGGGCAAGGCACGACGGCGCCGTCAGAGACGTAGAGGCCCGTGTGGACGGCGTTGGGGCCGGCTCCGGGCCCCGCATCGAACACCTGGCCCTTATGGTTGACGACGCCGCTCGACCGGTCGGCCCCCATGGTGCAGCCGCCGAGCGGATGCACGGTCATCAGGTTACCGCCGAGGATCCGCTCGGACGCCGGGTTGCGCATGTAGCTGCCGCCGGTGGCCTCTGCAGCCGTCTTCAGCGCGGCCTCGATGCGCTGGAACACGCGCTGGCCGGGGCCATTGATCCATTCGATGGTCAGGCGGTCGTTCTCGAGCCGCATGAGGCCGTTGCCCGCGTCATGGCCGACGGCGAGGAACGTCTGTGTGTTGTGCACGGCGCCCTCGTATGCGCCCTTGACGAGGCTTTCCCCTGCGCGAGCGACTGCGTTGAGCGCGTCCGAGACCGAGCGCGATCCGTGCTCGCCGAACAGCGCGCCGCCGGGAGTCAGCAGCGCCGGCAGCATGGCGGCGAACGCGCTCGGCAACGCGCAATCGCACATGGCGAGGCCGTCGCGGACCTGCGGATCGTCGCGCATGTCGATGAGGCCGTTCACGGCCTGCCCCACTGCGGGCACGTCGGCCTTGGGCGGATTGCCGACGCCAACGCCGTTCACCGGCACGTCGTTATTGTAGGCCATGGCGATCACGTCGCCGTTGCTGGTGAAGCGACCGCCGAGCCAATCGGAGAGCGCCAGCCCCTGCGCCTGCGACCGCAACAGAATCTCGGTGGAGCCGAGCGTGCCGGCGCCGAGGACGACGATATTGGCCTCAAGCGAAACCTTCTGCGCGCCGCCGTCGCCCCAGTATCCCGGACGCAGCCACACCTGCCACGTGCCGTCTTCGCCCTTCGCTAACGAGAGCACACGCATCTCGGTGAAGATGTCGGCGCCGAACGCGGCCGCATCCGCGAGATAGGTCGAGGCGACGGTGGTCTTGGCACCAATGTTGCAGCCGCCGCAGCAATCACCGCACTCGGTGCAGGCTTCCTGATGCACGCCGGCGGCATTCGGCCCGCTCTTGTAGACGACATGCAGCGGGATCGGCTGCACCCCACGCCCAAATGCCGAGGCCGCAAGCCGTAGCGCCTTCACCTTCTCGTAGCTGGACGTTCGCGCAGAAGGTTCGGGCCGCAGCATATGCCGCGCGCGCACGTAGCCCTCGGCGAGCAGACGGTCGCGGCGCACTTCCAACGGCCATGCCGCATCCTCAAAGATGCGCACGTCCGGCGACAGGCACACATTGGCGTTGATGAGCGAGGTACCGCCGAGGCCGCATGCCTTGAGCACGTGGATGTCGTCGTTGAGGTGCACGTCGAACAGCGCGGTCGCCGAGCCTGTGTGCATGCGTCGCGCGCTGACCTGCAGCTCCTTGGTGGCGCCCGCCACGTCGACAGGAAAGTCGCCGGGCAGGAACTCGCGCCCCCGCTCGAGCACGGCGACCGAGCGCCCACAGCGGGCGAGACGGGAGGCGGCAACGCCGGCGCCGTAGCCCGAGCCGACCACGATCGCGTCGTAGCGGGGCTTCAGCTCGGTAGCGGGCCTGGAGAGCCGCGCCTGCATGTCCCGTTCACCCTCTCTCGTCCGGCCTAACAGGCGAACTCTCAGACGTAGGTCGATCCGCCCTTCGGCCCGCGCAGCTTCACGTCCCCCACGCGAATTTCGATCGGTCCCTCGATGAGCTGCGGCCGCAACGGCCGCGAGGACACGATCGTCGGGCCGTCGGAAGCGGCTCCAACCGGGCTGCTCTTGATCAGCCGCCACGACCATCGACGCGGCGTCTTGCGCAGGCCGATCGGGTAAATCGTCAGCTTGGAGGGCTCGATCTTCAGGCGTAGGAAATTCTTCCAGTCCGGGATGCCCATGGAGGCGAAGGCCTGATCGCAGTGCAGGCCGATGAGGCAGGAGATCGTCAGGTAGGCGCCCCAGACGAAGCCCGCCCCTATACCGCCGATGAAGGTCATCTCGAGCGGGAACAGCACAATCGTGCGCACGAGCTCCTGAACCTGATGCGAGGCGTCGAGATCGAAGGATTGCAATGTCGGCTTGGCGAGCGGCCATCCCCAGTTCATGAAGGCGATCGACGACCACGACACCAGGAAATAGAGGGTGAGCATCATGGCGATGTGCCCGGCCCAGTGTAGGCTGGCGAGCGCCACCCGAACTTTCGTTCCGTAGGCCGTGTCGGCGTAGGCGTAGAGCACGACCCACAACACCAGACACATGATGCCGAGCAGCACGTTGTTTGCCGCGGCGAGAGGCGTCACGAGGAACAGGTGCGGGAAGATCCTGAAGTCCTCGTCCTTGATCAGGATCTCGCCAACTGTGGTGTAATGCCAGTGGGTGCCGGGCAGCGTCGTCGTCGCGTAAACCCAGATCATCAGCCAGTAGATGGCGCCCAGCGCCACCGCGAAGCCGTAGTTCCTGAAGGGAAACAGAAGCGTCGACAGACTCATGCGCCGGCTGGTCGTGCGCGAGGGCCAGCACGAAGCCTTGCCCGTCGGCTTCCCGTCCTTCAACTGGCAGCGTAAGTTGATATCTACCTCGCTCCCGAGCCAGCGCGTGTGGCGGTGGCTGTTCAGGTAGTGCGTCGGCGAGAAATAGGCACCGCCGCCGCCAGCGGTGACAAAGTTCGTAGCAGTACCTTCCGTCACGCAGCGAGCGTAGTGGTGAAGGTCGCCGGCAATGACGGCGCAAATGCGCGCGCCGGCATCGTTGGCGATCTTGGTTATGTGGCTCAGGTTGTCGTCGCCCTGCAGCTCGTCGTCCTTGTCGTAGTTCCAGCTCGGCTCTGGTGTACAGAGGATGAGCTTTGGCGCCTCCGTCGGATGCTGCTTCATCGCCTCGGCGACGCCTTCGAAGTAGAGCACCTGGCCGGCATCGAGATACTGCGCGAGCTGAATGTCGGCGCCCCAGATCCACCAATTGTGTGGCAGCCGGATCGCGAAATAGCTGCGGTGCTGCGGGCACATCCAGCCGCCGATGCGGTTCTCCGCCGCGCGCCCGAACCGCGCCTTGCAGAACATGTAATCGAAGGAACTCAGGCCGTCATACCAGTCGTGGTTGCCGGGCAATACGAACAGAAGCCGCCGCCACGAGCCGTCGGAGGAGGCCGGCAACGCAGCCTTGTAGGGAAACTCGAAGCGGTCGCGGTAAGCCTTGCGGCTCGGGAACGGATAGACTTGGTCGCCGCCCATGATCAGCAGCTTACCGGCGGGCAGCTTGCCCGCGCCTTCGATGTCGAGGCTCGGCGCGCTGACGAGGGAAGCCATAGCGTATGTTGAATCGAAGCCGTCGCCGAGGTCCGCGATATAGTCGACCCAGACCGTGTTGCCATCGCTGAGCTCGCGCAGGTCGGCATAGTTGTAGCGGCCGATGACCTGCTTCATCACCTCCGGCGCGAAGCCGTCGATCGTCGCTTGCATAATGCGTTGGTCGGCGTACTGACCGAAGAGCTCCGAGACGATGGAGCGCCAACCGGTGCTGACCAGATGGCTCGGGCTATACCAACGAACCATGCCCGGAAGCGTATTGAGATCGATCGTCTCCCCCGTGTCGGCAGCCATGCCGAACTCCCCCAACGCTGACATGCGACTGAAAATGCAACGCTTCTCAGCGGACGGAGGCCCCCCGGCCCGTCCCCACCAAAGACTCTAGGTTGGTGCTCCCACGATGTCCAGAATGCCGCCTGATTAGGCTCAATGGTGGTGCCGGGAGGCCTCCGCGGAGGGGCGAACTGGCGGGCAGAGCCGATTGTGCGCTGCGAGAGCAAGGCAAAAAGGCTGTCATTCTACCGTCAGCGGCGTAGGGCATTGATCCGCCATCCCAAAGCCACCCAAGAGGTGACCAAATGCTTCGCCGTCGCTCGCCCTCTCTCGTTCTCGCCCTCATGGCAGTTCTTTGGGCACCCCTCTCCGCGCAGGCGGAGGCTCCGAGCTGCGGCAGCATTTCCGATAGCCGATCCAACGTGTTCATCAAGCTCATCATGCCGCCGCCCTGCGACGACTGCGAGGAGACGAAGGCGGAGCTGAAGGAGCTCGCGCAGATCCAGGATGCCCGTTCGCCTGCCGAGCAGGACCACGCCAAGGCCGACATCACAATCTCGCTTGCCCGCTTTCTCGACGGCGCCGGTGCCGTCGCGGAGTTGGTAGGAATTGAGTGTGGCGTAGTCTCCGGGG
>JRHI01000542.1_pt1 | contig 40050 bp, 36 predicted proteins | sample 215371 | NCBI WGS metagenome assembly JRHI01 (sample SAMN02929681, study PRJNA255918) | sediment metagenome | biome: cave system; feature: Ice Cave; material: Sediment; isolation source: sediment from deep within a dark volcanic ice cave with no known source of... ... | reverse complement strand
GGGCCGCTATCGGCCTGTACTTCTTCAAGGAGGGTTTTGCATAAGCCTCATTGAGTCTTGCCGAGCTTGACGGGCAGCACGTGGAGCTGCTGCCTGCTCGTACCGTCCTATCGCTGTTCGTGAGCGACGGCACCCCCGGCAGCCCGGGCGACGGATCCGACGGGCGCGGCGCCGGAAGCACCACCAACGACGGCAATGGATACATCCTGTACGAGACCCACGGTATCGGCACCGGTGGCGCCGGCGGCACCGCTAGTCACGGCTGATTTCCCCTTCCAAGTCGAGTTGGTGCGGGGTGAGGCGATTCACGTCATCGCGCGCGGTGCCGTTGGTTAGGGAGGGGTGACTGCTGCGGCCGGTGGCCACCATCCGGGTACGGGGGTTAGCCGGCAGGGATCCACTACTGGTGCGCGGCGATCAGCATCCAACACATTGCCGGCTGCCTCAGGGAGTCGTCGTGGCCAGTCTGACGACCACGGCACGCTAGCCGTCAGCAGCCGCAAACCAGCGCATAGTCATGCAGGGGTGAGTAGCCGGGTACAACCTCCTCTTCCGCCGCTGACCGTGCGTGGTGCCGCGCGAGCAGTGCCATGTAGGCCGATCGGATCTATCCGCAGATCACAGCGTCGGTGCCGGCGTGACACCACTTGTGACACGAACTCACGTCCACTGGCGCCGCTGTAGCCACCAAAACGATCACTATGGACAGTGAAGTCGCTGGTAGCAGCCCATGGTCAATGTGGAGAAGGAGTCTTGTAAGCGGTAGGTTCGGGGTCGAGTCCCCGCGTCGGCTCCGGTTCGGCCAGTGAAAATGCATCCCTGCAGGGATCATGAACGGATCCGCGTGACACCAAGTGTGAACGCACGTCTCGGTGAAGGCGCTCGAAAACCTGACACGGGGCGTGCTCGTGAACGATCTTGTATCCCTCGGAAGCATGACACCCAACATGGGGACCTTCGACGTGCGTACTCCGGCCCTGGCTAACGGAACCACTATTGCGTACATGGGACGCCACATACATGTACCATCAGTCCATGGCAGTGCATGTTGGGGTACGTGAGCTGCGTGATCGGCTCAGCAGCTACCTGGAGCGAGCACGTGCAGGCGAGCAGATAGAGATCACCGACCGAGGGCGGCCGATCGCGATGCTCGTCCCGTTGCCCGAGTCACGGGCGGCGGTCGCCGAGCTGATCGCTGCTGGCAAGCTCCGCATCGCGGAACGGGCGTGGCGGCCTGGAGCCAGGCGGGTCAGTGTTCCGGCCGGGACGCGGCCGCCCAGTGAGCATCTCGAGGAGATGCGCGGCGAGCGAATGTGAGCCAGAGTGATCCTCTACTGCGACTCTTCGGCGTTAGTGAAGCTCGTGATCGATGAGCCAGAGAGCGCGGACCTTGAGGCGTGGCTCGGCGCGCAGCCCGAACCGGTATTGGTTTCCAGTGTCCTCTCCCGTACGGAGGTCGTGCGCGCGGTCGCCCGGACCGACCCGGACGCGGCGCACCTTGCGGTCGACCTGCTGGCCGCAGTGTCAGTAGTCGAGCTCGACGCGTCGCTTGCTGACGACGCGGCCCGGCTGGACCCGGCGCAGCTGCGCAGCCTGGACGCGCTCCACATGGCTGCTGCGTTGCGCCTTGGGCCAGCGCTGAACACCATGGTCAGCTACGACGAGCGGATGCTGGACGCGGCGAGACGGCACGGTGTCGCTGTCGCGCACCCTGGCTGGCCACCCACGGAGCGAAACTCATGGTCGTGAACGGGGCTGAGTGCAACGAGATCAAAACTGAGTGGCTCAGCGGCATGACACCACGTGTGACGCGAACTTACGTCCAGCGGAGCCGTTGCGGCGACTGAAGCGTCTATAGACATTGAAGTCACTGGTGAAAGCTGTGGTCAGCACGGAGATGGAGTCTAACGGTCACCCGTCAGCTTCACTGCCGACGTAAGCCGCGCCGACGGAGTGACCTGATCGAACGCGGGTTCCCCGCGTCACGAGCGCTCGCCGCGGGTTGGCTTGCGGGGATGCGCTGGCCGCCATCGATCGCGGCGACGATGATGGCGTTGTGGGTGTGGGTGACGACGTGGGCGGTCCCAATAGGGTCTCCGGGTCCTCGACCGCTGGTCATACCGGTGCGGATTGTCAGCCTCAACAACGACGACGTGTGCTACCAGGACCGCGGCAACTCTTAACATCCGCGGTTACTCCGGGGGTGCCTAACAGCGCTGGCTGGAGGCCGAGCTCGCGTCGTCGCGGGCCAATGCTGCCATCGACTGGACCGTGGTGTGCATGCACCAGGTTGTCGTGTCCACCGTGGACAAGTTCAACGGCGCCGACCGCGGCATCCGGGAATCATGGGCAACACTGTTCGACCGCTACGGCGTCGACCTCGTGGTGTGCGGGCACGAGCACCACTATGAACGGTCACACCCGATCCGCCGCCAAGCCAGCAACGACACACTCACCCCGATCCCGGTTTCCACTTGCACCGACACGATCGACACCACCAAGGGCACCGTGCACATGGTCATCGGCGGCGGCAGCAGGTCCGCGCCGTCCAAATGCGCTGTTCTTCACACCTGCTCAATGCCGGGTCATTACCGGCGTGGGCCCGTTCGACCCCTCGATCAACAAACGCCCGCCCATCTACGTCACCGAGAACGCGCCCTGGCCGGCGGTCCGCGACCCCGACCAACCCTTACGGCTTCGCGGCTTTCGACGTCGATCCCGACCGACTCGGCGGCATAACTTCGATCCACGTCACCTACTACGCCGTCAGCGGGCACTACGGTGATCTCACCCCGGTCGACCGGTTCACCCTGACCCGCCCCCGCGGCGGCCGCGACGACGGATGACTGTGCCGAAAAACCGACGCGATAGTTGGCTGATTCGTTGCCGGGTCGAGATTCCTGGCTCGGTGGTTCACAAACTCGCCGACGTGACAGTGATCGACTACTCCGCGTGCTTGGCCGCCTTGCGGATGTCCCGGCAACCACGTCCGTCACAAGCGTCCCATGAAGAGGTGGGGTGGACATTCCGCAGGGGTGCCACAGGTGGCAACTTTGCGGCAAAGGTTGCCACCTGTGGCATGTGCCCTGGACGGCTACTATGGGCACTCCAGATGGGACAAGACACCGCTCGGCAGCGGGGTGTACCTGGGCGAACCGGTCGTGCTACTGGTGGCATACGCGGCCGTGGTGCTCGCCGTGACCCGCTCGGTCAACGCTGATCAGCGTCTGGTCATGCGGACTGAGGCACTGGTGGGACTCGCTTGCGCGGCCGCGAAGCAGGCACCCTGATCTCGATCACCTACGGCAGGGGCACGCGGCATCGGTAGCGAATGCGGTCATGGTGAGACTTACTGTGATCTGCCTGGCTGCCTGGAACCAGGGTCTACGAGCTCGACCGGCAGTGTCCACCGACCCCGGGGGCTCGGCGGCGATTCGCCGACGGGACTGCTGCTTTTGGCCACGGTCGGGGTGCTCGATCGGCAGCCAACCTGCAGGGACTACTCGAACCGGGACGGGTCGCCGGCGCCCCGGCGGACGATCTCGGGTTCGGATCCGCACAAGTCGATCACGGTCGTCGGCTCGGTTCCGCAGTCGCCGGAGTCGATGACCGCGTCGACCTCATGGTCGAGCCGCTCCTTGATCTCCCAGCCTTGGGTCAGCGGTTCGGGCTCGTCCGGGAGCAACAGCGTGGACGACAGCAGCGGTTCCGCCAGCTCGGCGAGCAGCGCCTGCGCGACGGCGTGCTGCGGGATCCGCACTCCGACAGTCTTCTTGTTCGGGCGCAGCAGCCGGCGCGGGACCTCCTTGGTCGCGGGCAGGATGAACGTGTAGCTACCCGGGGTCGAGGCCTTGATCAGCCGGAACGCCGCGTTGCTGACGTAGACGAATTGGCCGAGCTGGGCGAAGTCCCGGCACACCAGAGTGAAGTGATGCTTGTCGTCGAGGTGGCGGATCTCGCGGATCCGACGCAGGCCGTCGGAATTGCCGAGCTGGCACCCAAGGGCGAAGCAGGAGTCCGTGGGGTAGGCGATGAGCCCACCGCCGTGGACCAGTTCGACCACCTGACCGATCGCTCGCCGTTGCGGGTCGACCGGATGCACATCGAAGTACCGCGCCATGCCGGGGAGCTTAGGGCCCGCGCTCATCTCAGTGCCGGCAGCGGCATCTGGCCCGGCGCGTTGCGGTCGAACGCGGAGCCGGCGGCCTGGTCGTTCCAGTTGCGCACCGCAGCGGTGGCCTCCGTGCTCTGCTTGTTCGTCACCGTGGGCGCCTGCTCGGTGAGGTGGAGGTCGGCGTCGACGGTGAAGCCCCACGTGGCGACCACGTAGACCTTGCCGGCGTCGGCCCCGGAGCGGCAGACCACCATGGTCTCGAACTGCCACGTGGTGTTGGGCTGGTTCCAGCTAGAGCGATCCTGCGTCGTGGCCGGCGTGGCCGGGGCGGACCTCTTCCAGGCGGTCAGCTGGGGGCTGCCCGTCCCGTCGTCCTTCATCCCGTACCAGCCGTGTTTCTTGCCGCTGCGCCGGTCCACGCTCGTGGCCGACGGTGTCTGGCGTTTCTGGTTCGTCTCCTCGGGGTCGGTGTTGGAGCCGCTCGCGGTCTCGACGAGGCGGACCGTCTGGATAAACGCGATCTCGTCGGCGTCGATGACGGTGGGGTCCGGAATGAAGGTGAAATTGATCTTGTAGGTGTACCAGGTGCCCGTGGACTCGTCGCCGTCGATCCTCTCGTCGACCTTGATCTCGAGCTTGCCGAACGCGGCGCCAGCCGCGATCTTGGTCGCCGGGACGCCCTTGCCCTGCAGCTCGACAGCGATCGCGAGCTGGAGCACCCGGCCGACGCCGCTGAGCGCGGAGCGTGCGCGGGTCACGGCATCCTGGAGCAGGCGCAGCTGGTTGATCGTGAGCGGCGCCAGCTTCGCCGCCGGCACGGCCTGCTTCGCCAGCGACGTCGCCGCCGTGGCCCAGTCGCCCGACTTGACGGCGTCGTCGAAGGCCGTGCCGTCTGGGCTGGTGACGGGCTGCGGCGATGGCAGCGACACCCCAGGCGCCGGGGAGTCGGGGTGGCCCCGGGCGAGCATCGCGCGCACATCGCGATCATGCCAAACTTCTCGATGTCCTGTGGAGCGGCCTTTCGGGTCTGCGGGGGAGGGCGTTGGGGGATGTCGGGTTGAGCTGGAAGATCAGGAGCACCGCGGGCAGGCGCGCTGCGGCAGTCCTAGCCATGCTGATCGTTATCAGTGCGGGCGGCTGCGGTGCCCAGCCTCGGGGACCGGTGTCGGAGCCAGCTCCGGGGTTGACCGACGTCCACCCCTGCGATCCCGCTGCTCTCGGTGCCACCGCACCCGATGCGGGCGGTCCGTTCCGGGGTCCTCTCAGGTGATCGGAGTCCGCCACGACGGCCCCGAGCTGCTCAACATCCTCAGCGGCCTGACCGGCGGCGCACCAAGCAACACAGCTGATGATGCACCAGCCGTGCGTCAGCGCTTGACAGACGCACTGGCCGAGTCGCACCGGGCACATTTCGACTAGCCACCGATACGGCACTGTTCCGGTTCCATGCCGCCACGCGGGCCGGCCAGTCATCGAGCGCGACCGCAGTCTCCATGAGATGATCAGGCGCTAGCGATGGGATCGGCCATGTCTTCAGCCGAGCAGGTTGTCAACGACTTCCGCCATGCCCCCCGAGGCGCCGGTCATTCCGAGCAGACCCGCCAGGCGCTGCGGGAGGCGTTGCGGACCGTAGATCTTTTGGACAGCCTGCAGGGCCTGTCGGTGAAGGAACTCGACGACGACGAGGCGCTCCTCGTCGGCTCCGATGGTCGTGAGATCACCACGTGGCAACAGGACTACCCGTACACCGAACGGATGAGCCGTGCGGAGTACGAGCGCACCAAGCGGCCCCTGCAAATCGAGCTGTTGAAAATGCAGTCCTGGGTCAAGGACAGCGGGCAGCGGGTCGTGGTGCTCTTCGAGGGCCGTGACGCGGCGGGTAAGGGCGGCACCATCAAACGCTTCACCGAGCATTTGAATCCGCGCGGGGCGCGAGTGGTGGCATTGGAGAAACCAAGCAAGCGAGAGAGCGCACAGTGGTATTTCCAACGCTATTTCAGTCACCTTCCCGCCGCGGGGGAGATCGTGTTATTCGACCGATCGTGGTACAACCGCGCCGTCGTCGAACGCGTCATGGGCTTTTGCACCCCCAGTGAGTACCGGGAGTTCATGGAACAGACCCCGGGATTGGAACAGGCGTTGGTCGACAGCGGCATCCACCTGGTCAAGTTATGGTTCTCAGTCTCTCGGGCCGAACAGCGGACCCGGTTCACCATACGGGTCATCGACCCGCTGCGGCAGTGGAAGCTCAGCCCCGTCGACCTGGCCGCCCTGGATCGATGGGACGACTACACCCGAGCGAAAGAGGCCGTGTTCCAGTGCACCGACACCCCATCGGCGTCGTGGACGGTAGTGAAGAGCAACGACAAGAAACGTGGTCGGATCGCGGCGCTGCGCTGGGTCCTGTCCACTCTGGACTATCCGACCAAGGACCCCGCTGTGGTCAGCACACCCGACCCTCTCATCGTCGGCCCACCAGCCCAAGTTTATGAGCAGAGTGAACGTAATAACTGAATCGGGCGGGATCAGCCTTTCAGCCAGGCGGTATTCTTACGTTTGCGCATCCGTTTCCACGTCGCCGGTAGGTTGTTCTCGGCCCGCTCGGCACGGGCCGCCTCGGCTGCGTACATGAGGCCGTAGGTGAAGCCGTTTCCACCGTCGACGTGGGCCTGTGCGGCGAGCTCGCGCAACACGGGCCGTGACACGGCGCTGTCCTGGTGCTCGCCGAGTAGTTCCTGAACGGACTTCAGGCGCTTGCGCAGCCGCGCAGCCGGCTTGCCCATCGTGGGCCTGACGGCCTCGGTGGCATAGCGCAGCCGTTTGGCAGCCTTGCGGGTCTCATGCAAAGCACGGTCACGTTCCTCACCGGGTGGTTGGTGATCCGCGTCGGCCATCCGCGATTCAACCCGGCGGTAAGCCCGCCGGACGCTCTTGGGCAGTTCACGCTTGGCTTTGCGGGTCGCGCGGGCGGTAACCGGAGAGTCGCCGAGCAGGACGTCGATCCGATCGTGCAGGGCCAGGTATCGATCACTGTCCAGTGCAGCGAGGGCCACATCTCGCGCGTCGGCCTGCCGGCGCTCGAAGGATCGGGTGAACGCAGCATGGACCGGTCCGAGCTTGAGCTCGTCGGGCAACTCCGTCAGCATCGACGCGAACCGCTCACCCATCACCTCCGCATCCCGCGCTCCGCCCAGCTCTCCGGCCACCCACTTCAGTTCCGCGACCAGCTCCCGGGTGTCGTCCCGGTCGATGACCCGACCGAAGGCTTGCAGCGCGCTACGCATCCGGCGGGCGGCAACCCGCATCTGGTGGACCGCGTCCGGTGCGTCGCGCCGCACCAGCGGGTCATACCGGCGCAGCCGCTGGGCCTGCGCCGCCAGGTAGGCCAGCACGACATCCCCGGCTGACCGCGCAGAATCAGGGTTCGGCGTGACGACCCGGGGAGGCATCCGGTCTGCCAGCACCCGGCCCAGCTTCGAGGAGAAGCCCGCGCGCTGGGCGCCCACCTTGAGCAGCCGACGCTCGATCCGGTCCAACAGTTTCCGCTGACCATGCTCGCCGAGCTCGACTTCCACCTCGCGCCAGGACACGGTCGTGGTCTGCTCACCCATTGTCTTGGCGGTCACGTGGTCCTCGACCAGTTCCGCCAGCGCCTGCCCGTCTGCGTCGGCGATCACCCAGCGACGACGCCGGGTGTCCAGCTCGGCAACAGGGGCCAACGGTGCGCCGCGCGTGTACACCCGCGTCAGTGCGACCAGCTCGGCCGGCGGCCGGCGCGCGGAACGTCCCAGCGGTAGCCGCAGCTCCTCTCGGCTGTCCTTGCCCGCCGGTAGCTTCAGATGCCAACCCGCGTCGGACCCGCCCTCCCGACGCCGCAACGTCACCCCGCCACGTATCAAGCGCAAATCGGCGGTGTCGAAGTACACCGCCGCCAAATCTTGTTCCTGCGGTCCAGTCCCTGTGTCGAATCCGAGCAACCCCGCTGGATTCAGCAGCTCCAGTCCCTCGATCGCCTCGTACTTGCGCTCGGTCTCCCGCGTCGTCGTCATTGCCCTGTCCCTTCGCCGCTGCTGTGGGATACCCCATAGACCCCTGGGGGTAACCCATCCGTGGCCCAGTTGTTGCCCTTTCTTCACCGTGGTCGCCATAGTTTCCGTATGGGGAGCATCGGCATTGGGGCTGATGACATGAGTTGATCATCACGCACCTCTCCTCCGTCGCCGGCGGCTTGATGTCACCGGCGGCGCATCGACGCTACGAGCTCCAAGGTGATCTCGTCGAGTGAGTGCACGACGACATCGGCGAGAGCAAGCGCATCCTCCGATGGCGGAAAGGCCGTATTGGGCACGGCGAGCACACCCAGTCCGGCGGTAGCGGCCGACCACAGTCCGTTGCTTGAGTCCTCGATCGCTATCACCTGCGAAGGGTCCACGCACAACCGCTGCACCACGGTCTGATACACCACAGGCGACGGCTTTCCAGCCGCCACCTCCTCAGTGGAGACGCTCGCCTGGAACCGCTGCGCCAACCCAGCTGACTCCAACACGGTGTCGATCAGCCGCCGCGGTGAGGACGACGCGAGCCCCAGGGGCCAGCGGCGCGCCAGCCGCTCGACCACCTCTACGGCGCCCGCGAGCAGAGGTAGCCGGGCGTCGTACTGAGCGGCCATCCGGTCGACGACGGTGGCCGCCACCTCCGCCGGCTCGGCGGCTACGCCCACCGCGTCAGTGAGGTACGCCGACCACTCCGCCGTACTCATGCCCTGCATCGCTCGGGTCGCCCCCGTGGGCCAGGGCCGGCCGGCTTCGGCGGCGACACCGCGGCGAACGACGTCCCACAGCTCCTCCGAATCCACGAGCACGCCGTCGAGGTCGAAGACCACCGCCTGCACGTCCCCAGCCATCGCAAGCCACCTCCAGCGGTTTCCGCACCGGATTCTCACCGGCTCCCAATCGGCCCGCTTCGCGGGGTCGGCGAGCGGGTCAATGGTCAACGTGGCCCTGCCGGCAGGAGGGGCTGAGGTGACGAGCGGGGCGAGGAATTGCTATGAGCCACCAGCGGACGGCGACCGCGAACTCAGCCGCTCGCAGCAACCGCTCAGGGAACGGTTCGGATCCCCTGGAGCGACTCGTGGGAGACCCTCAGCCGCGCATCAGGCACGTCTCAGGTTGCAGCGGTCTACTGATGCCGGACCGTCGCTTGCGAAGGAGGCCGTGATGCCGGTGGCTTTGTTGGCTGAAGTCGTCGACGCCGTGGTGGGAGTGAACAGCCACCACGGCACCTATGAGGTGCAGATCTCCTCGCCGGCCGGGTCACCAATCGCCGCGGTCTCGATCAGCCGGGACCAGGCTGGCTACAACGACCTGCTCACCTGGATCATGGAGCACGCGCCAGGTCCCCGGTTGGCCGTGTCAGGTGAGGGGACCAGCAGTTATGTCGCCGGCTTAGCCCGCGCGGTCGCGGCCGTCGGCCTGATGGTGATCGAGCGCGATCATCCCCCGGCGAGGGCCAAACCGAATCGACCGATGTGCATTGTGGCGACCTGACCGCGGTGCACCCGCAAGCAGACCTGCCGCCCACCTCCGGCACCGACGGTGACCGTGACGCACTGCGGATCTTGCTCGGCGCGCGCCAGGACATGACGATGACGATCGCGGAGCAGAGCAATCGATTGCGTGCGCTGCTGCTGGGCGGGGATGGCACCGACCGCAAGATCGCCCGCGCGGCGCTGACCGAGGTCATCCTGGCCAGCTTGGCTCGGCGTCGGCCACCACCCGACGTCACCCGCCGACACTGCGTGCGGCATGCCGAGATCCGGCGACTCGCCTTGTCTCTATTTGCGGCTGGCTGCGAGCTCAGAGCCAACACCATGCAGTTACAGGCGATCGTCGATGATCTCGTTCCCGGGCTGACTGATCGGCGCGGCATCGGACCGGTCGGCGCCGCCCAAGCCATTGTCAGCTTGCCTCATCCCTCGACAGTGCCGAGACAGCGCGGCGCCCGTGCTCGCCGGATGCAAGGCGCTGCAAGCCAGCAGCACTTGTAATCACCTCTCGTCCACTGCGTTGTCGACGGATCCAGGCCGCCCGCGCTGGACCGAGTCTGGCTGGGTCGTGATCGCCGCCCGTGCCTTGGCGGTCTTGACGGCGGAGGTGAGGGTGGTGATGTCGTAAGCGCCGTAGTGTCGCCGTCCGTTGATGAAGAACGTGGGCGTGCCGGAGACACCGCTGAGGCCGGCGGAGTCGACGTCTTCGGCGATTCGCAGCGCGTGGGTGTGCTTGCGCAGGTCGTTGCGGAATCGTTCGACGTCGATGCCGAGGTTGGTGGCGTAGCCGTTCAGATCGGCGGGCCGCAAATCTCCCTGGTGGTCCAACAGCAGGTCGTGCATTGGCCAAAACGCATCTTGGCTGGCTGCGGCCTCGGCGGCTTCGGCCGCCAGCTGGGCGCGCGGGTGGACGTCGGTGAGGGGAAGGTGCCGCCAGACGTAGCGCACGTCGCCGTAGTCGGCGAGCAGCTCGCGGATGACGGGTTCTGCCTGACCGCAGTAGGGGCATTCGAAATCACCGTATTCGACCATGGTCACCAATGCCTCGGCTGGACCGCGGATGTGGTCGCGATCCGGATCGACCGGTTCGACCAGGTCGAGGATGGACTCCGCGGTGCCCAGCAGGGCTCGGGTTCGCCGCCGTGCCGGGAGCAGCGCGGTGACGCCGAAGACGGCCCACGCCGCAACGGATGCGCACAACGCCGCTGACAGCACACCGAGCTTGGCCTCCTGCAGCTGCGCGCCGCCGAAGGCGAGGGTTGCGATCAGCAGGGACACGGTGAAGCCGATACCGGCGATGGCGCCGCCACCGGCGATGGCGGCCCAGCCGACCGGAGGACGCAGCTGGGCCCGGTTCAGCCGGGTGACGAGGCCTGAGAGGCCGACGATGCCGATCGGCTTCCCAGCCACAAGGCCGATCAGGATTCCGAGGGTGATCGGCGAGGTGTAGGCGCGGGAGAGGAACTCGCCGCTGATCGCGATGCCGGCGTTGGCCACGGCGAACAGCGGCACGATCAGGTAGCTGGTCCAGGGGTGGTAGAGCTGCACCAAGCGTTCGTTGGGTGACAGCGCCGCCGTGAGCCCGGTGCTCGCCGAGCGCGCGAGCTCCGGGGTCGGCTGCTCGCGGAAAAGCCGGAACAGGCCCGTCGCTCGCTCGAGGTCTTCGCGCGCGGGTGGATAGGCGTAGGTCAGCAGCCCCATCACCAGGCCGACGGTGACGGGGTCGACGCCGGAGAACAACAGCGCCACCCACGCGGCCGTGCCGAGTAGTGCGTAGATCAGGCCGTGCCGGATCCGGCTGGCGCGGACGAGCAGGAGCACCCCGAAGATCGCTAGCGCGATGACGAGCGGCCCCAGCGCGACGTGCCCGCTGTAGACCGTCGCGATCACTGCGAGCGCCACGACGTCGTCGACGACAACGACGGTAAGCAGGAAGGCTCGCACGGAGTCCGGGAGGCGCCGCCCGACCAGCGCGAGCAGGCCGAGTGCGAAAGCCGTGTCCGTCGACATCGCGACACCCCAGCCGTGTGCCGACGGGCGCCCCGCGTTCACGGCCAGGTAGATCGCGACCGGCACGACCATCCCGCCGATACCCGCCGCCAGCGGGAGCGCGACCCGCCGCCTCTCGCGCAACTCACCCATGTCGAACTCGCGGCGCGCTTCCAGCCCGATGATGAAGAAGAAGAACGTCATCAGGCCGCTGTTCACCCACTCACGAAGGGTCTGGGACACGCCAGAACCCCCGAGCCGGATCGACAGCGGCATCTGCCACACCGCCTCATACGACGCCACATCAATGTTCGCCCAGATCAGCGCGGTCAGGGTGGCGACCAGCAGGACTGCGGCGCTGCCGGACTCGGTGCGCAGGAAGGCACGCAGCGGCGTCTGAAGACTGCGCGCCCACGCCGTCCGCCCGGCGAAGGGCGCGGTGGAGGCCTCGGGCTCGGTCATTTGTTCAATCCTCATCCGCGCTGCGGAGGTCGCGGTCGGCGGGCTGGGCGGGCGACACTGGTTAGCGAGACCTGGCGTGGTCTCTGGACAGCGCGACGTCAGGAGGACCTCGATGAAGCTGGGCCTGCACTACTGGAATTACTCGACGCCGTCCGAATCGGCAAGGATCGCCCCCACGCTCGCCGCCACGGCCCGCATCGCCGAGCAGGCAGGTTTGTCGTCGTTCACCGTGATGGATCACTACTTTCAGATGGAGGCGATGGCCTCGGTCGACGAACCGATGCTCGAGGGTTACACAACGCTGGGGTACCTGGCCGGCAGGACCGAGCGGATGACGCTGGGGCTGCTGGTGACCGGGGTGATGTACCGCTACCCAGGGTTGCTCGCCAAGATCGTGACTACTCTCGACGTGCTTTCGGGTGGCCGGGCGAGGTTAGGCATCGGTGCTTCGTGGTACGAGCGCGAGCAGTGGGGGCTGGGGGTGCCCGTGGTCCCGGTCGGCGAACGCTTCGAGCGGCTGGAGGAGACGCTGCGGATTTGCCTGCAGATGTGGGGTGCGGACAACGGCCCGTTCCACGGCCGGCACTACCAGCTGGCCGAGACGCTGTGCGTACCAGCGCCGGTCAGCCGGCCCCACCCGCCGATCATGATCGGTGGCGGGGGTGAGAGGAAGACGCTGCGACTGGTGGCCCGATACGCGGTTACCCGACCCGCGCTGGCGGACATCGACGCGTTCGTGGCCGACGTGGCCGATTACGGGGCGTTAGGCGCGACCGAGGTGCAAACCATGCCCGACCGGCATCCAGTCGAGTTCGCCGAGCAGCTCGCCGAGCAGGTCCTACCGAGGCTGTCCGCGCTCGGCTGACCGGCGTTGACGACCCGTTGCCGCTGGTTGTCTGCTTGTACAGTTGTGGCGCACACATGCGAGCGGCGATATTTCTGCGAGGCACACACCAAGCCTCTGTATCCCTACGCGAGCCGGGTGGAGTGATGACGGCTGATCAGCTCATGAACACCGGAGCCGAGCGGCAGACGGCCTGGGCCCGTGCAGTCCTCGCTGTCCACGACCTCTGCGAGGTCGCCTGCGAAGCGGAGTCCGTCGAGGGAGTCTACGACGCTGCCCTCACCGCACTCGAGCGCGCCATCGGCGTGCAGAGATCGTCCATCCTGGTGATCGACGGCCAAGACGTGATGCGGTTCGGGGCCTGGCGCGGCCTCTCGCAGGCGTACCGGATGGCCGTGGAAGGCCACAGCCCCTGGTCTGCCGACGCGAAGGATCCTCAGCCGATCCTCGTGCCCGATGTTGCGCTCGATCCGGCGCTGGCCGCGCTTTAGGCGAGCTCGACCTGGACGCCGCCAGCACCCTGCGCGGCCCACTACTCGACCAACTCCACGCCCCGGGCCCGTCACCCTCGACCTGCGGGCCCTGAACTACCTCAGCAGCGCCGGCGTCGAGCTTCTCATCCAGGGCGCCCAGCACGCCGCCACCCACCACACCCTGTTGCAGCTCCAGCTGACTCCCCACAGCCTCGTCGCTCGGGTGCTGGCCATCACCGGCCTGGAGCACACCTTGCCGCTGGCCACCCCCCACAGCGTCCAATCCATCTCCAGCTGATCACTCACTAATCCCACGACAGCGGCTTGGAGCAGGGCAGCCGCGAAATGCGGGTAAACTCCGCACGATGTCCGACGGACTCGATCTGGCCGGGCGCATCGCGCTCGTCACGGGAGCGAGCGGCGGTATCGGTAGCGTGATCTGCCGGCGGCTCGCTGGCGATGTCGCAGGACTCGCCGTCGCCTACGGCAGCAACGCTGAGCCGGCTGAGGCGCTCGCGGCCGAGATCGTTTCCGGCGGCGGGACAGCGCGGGCGTTCGGCTCCGACATGGCAGATCCGAATGCTCCAGAACAATTGATCGACGATGTCGAGGGGGCGCTCGGACCGGTTGACATCCTCGTCGCCAATCACAGTCTCGCGCGCCAGACCCGTTACGAGGACGTCGACGCCGCGATCTTCGACCACACCTGGCGGTCAATCTCCGGGCGCCAAAGCCGGGCTCCATGGCCTCGCGTACTTCCTGGCCGGCCGGGTGGCCGCGGACGGCGTCACCGTCAATGTCCTCGCGCCGGATTTCGTCGAGACCGCGATGCTTCCCGGCGACCCGCAGCAGCTGGCCAAGACCACACCTGTCGGCCGGGTCGGCAGTCCCGAGGAGGTCGCTGACCTCGCCCTGGCAATCCGGCGCAACGGCTACATCACCAGCCAGGTGTTCAGTATTGACGGGGGAATGTATCTGCGCTGACTTCCGGTCAGCGGTCAGCGCTGCTTGCGGCGTCCGCAGTGACGGGCAGCTCGACGCAGTCCGACTCGCAGCCATCGCCGGTCCGGGTGGTCTGGGGTGGTGCCGGGCGGTGCAGCACCGCCCGGGTGGGAGCGACGGCGAGCTCGTCGTCCCGCATCGACGCAACGCCGTCGACGATCAAGGAGTAATCGCTCGGATCGGCGGGCGGCCACACCAATGTGACCGATGGGCGAGTTGCGACGTTGGCGCGCGTTGTTCGACCTAGGTTCGTGACGAGCAGCGTGTCGTTGGCCAGCGTGGTGGCCACGGCCAAAACGTGCGCCCGCGCATCGTCCCCGACGGTCACGAGGTAGGCGAAGCGGTACCGTGTCAGGGTTTCCGCCAGCTGTTGCAGCGTTACCTCGATGCTCATCACCGCACGGTACGCGTAAGCCGTCAGCGGGCGCGTTATGCGGGGTCGCCTTGACGCTCATGGAACGTGAACATCCGGTCGGCGTCGATGCGTGCATAGACCGGGCCGGAGTCGAGGAACTCTTCCCACTGCGATCCGTAGCGTGGAACGTAGATATCGAGCAGGGTCTGCCGGAGTTCAGTTCCCTCAGCGCTGCGCATATTGATGGGAACGGCGCGACCGTGGACGGTGACCGCGAGGTCCTCCCCAGGCAGGTGTGTCGCGCTGACCTGCGGTCGATTTCTGATGTGGCGAAAGCGCACCGAGTCCGGTGCCGAGCCGAAGTGGAAAGCGCCGCGAAGGAAGATGCCGTCAACCGGGCCGACGATCGGTCGCCCATCGGCGGTGACGGTCGCCAGGGCCAGCAGGCGCATACCAATCAGACGGTCGGCGACCTGGTGAGCACTCAGCCGCCGCTCCGGAGTGATGATGCTGAGGAGGTGCCGCCCGGCAGCCGCGTAGCTATGGTTGAGAAGCTCCTGCAGGGCGGCCAGGTCAGCTGGCGTCTCGTGCACATCAGCAATTGAACCAGCGTCACACGCGGCCCCGTGGGTATTCGAGGATCATCGGAAGCTGCTGATGGTGGTGGCGTACCGGTGCTGGGCCGGGTATGTGACGCGGAGGATGTGGTGCAGGAAGCCTGGCTGCGCTTGCTCACCACCGGTGATGTCGCCGACGATGCGGCACTGGCCGACTCGGTGTCCCTGGCAATGCTGGTGGTGCTGGAGACGCTGTCACCGCTGGAACGGGCGGCGTTCGTGTTGCGGGAGGTGTTCTCGTTCTCGTACTCCGACATTGCCGAGATCATTGGCCGGAGCGAACCCGCGGTGCGGCAGCTGGCGGCGCGAGCGCGTGAGCATGTGGCCGGCAACCGTCCCCGGTTCGACGCCGACCGCGTGACGCGTAGGCGTGTCACCGAGCAGTTCCTCGCCGCCTGCGCCAGCGGGAACATGCAGGCGCTGCTCGAGTTGCTGGCTCCGGAGGTGATGCTGGTGGCCGACGGTGGCGGACGGGCCAAGGCCCCGTTGTGGGTCATCAACGGTGCCGCCAAGGTGGCCCGGTTCTTCATCGCCATAGCGGCCGACCCGGCCACATCGGACCTGCAGGTCGAGCTGATGGAGGTCAACGGCGGGCCGGCTGTGGTCGCCTCTGCCGCTGGTGTGCCGGTGACGGTACTCGCGCTCGACCTGGTGGACGGCCTGGTGCAGACGGTGCGCTTGGTGGCCAATCCCGACAAGCTCGCCGGGCTCACCCGGCGCTGAACGCCGCTGGATGTCACAAGGGAGGCCGGCTGCTGCGTCTTCACGTCTGGCGCCGATGCGGCAGGAAGGACTGGCCATGAACGAGATCAACATTGTGGGCGGCGGCATCGCCGGCCTGGTCGCGGCGAACGTGTGCGCCGAAGCGGGGGCGCAGGTGACGCTGCGAGAAGCGCACCGCAGCCTGGGCGGACGGGGGCGCACGACCGCGGCGCCCTACATCGCGCACGACGGCACCCACGTCTTCTACTGCGACGGGTCGCACTGGCGGTGGCTGACCGAGCGCGGGCTGGTCGGCCCGGCGGCCCGGGTGTCCTGGCGGGAGATCAAGGGTGTGCGGTTGCGCCGCGAAGGAGTCCTGCGCGTGGCGCTGCCCGCCGGCCTGGTCCGCATGGTCGCCGACCGCCGCCGGACCGCGCCGGTCGATCAAGATTTCTCCAGCTGGGCCGGCGAACTCTACGGCCCCGCCGCGTCCCGTGCGGCGGCGAACCTCCTCGGCGTGGTGACCTATGACGCGGATCCCGGGCGGTTGTCCGCGGCGTTCGTGTGGGAGCGGCTGCTGCGGGTGACCGCTCCGCGGCCACCGGCGGTGCGCTACGTCATCGGTGGCTGGACCTCGGTGATCGCCCGCCTGGCCGCCCGTGCCCGCGAGCTGGGGGTGGTCATCGAGACCGGCGCCCGAGTTGATCAACTCCCCGAACCGCCGGTGATCGTGGCCACCGAGCTCACCGCCGCGCAGCGGCTGCTTGCCGACGCCACGCTGCGTTGGGACAGTGGTCGAAGCGTGCTGCTCGACGTCGGTGTGACCGCGCGGCGGGGCGATGCATTCGCGGTGGTCGACCTCGACGAGGCTGGCTTCCTCGAGCGCTACAGCTCGCCCGACCCCTCCCTGGCGCCGCCCGGGCACTCTCTGGTGCAAGCGCAAATGCCGCTGCGTCCCGGAGAGTCGAAGGCCGATGGGCTGCAGCGGCTGGAACGACTGGTCGAGCTCGGGATACCCGGCTGGCGCAGGCGCATCACCTGGCGCCGCGACGCGGTCGCCACCGGGCGCACCGGTGCGCTGGACCTACCCGGCCGAACCTGGCGTGACCGGCCGGCGATCGACCGCGGCGACGGGGTGTTCCTCGCCGGGGACATGGTCGCCGCCCCCGGCTTGCTCGGTGAGGTCTCCATCAACAGCGCCATCGAGGCAGCGCGCGGCGCAGTGCACGCCACCGGCATTCGCGAGGACCGCCCGTCGCGGGGCATGCCGGCCTCCCGGGGCGCTGGGCATCGGCTGTAACTCCCACGCGATCATCTCGGCGGGCACGTGGTTGATGTCAACGAGCCCACCGTCATCGTAATGTCGACGGAGGTCGTCCCGGCCCCGCCGACCTGGACCGACAACTTCTCCGACCACGCCAGCGCGGGATCCACAACCGCCCGGCGACTGCTTGTAGTATTCACCTCGAGGGTGCCCCTTCCTCGGAGCCGATACGGTCCACAACAACCCGCATCCTCCCAAGTCAGGGGCACTTCTCACTGTTCCAACACCCTCGGAAACCATGATCTTAGACGTCGACATGAATACCCGAGGTCGGCTGCGCAGCTGCCATCCAGCGTAGCCCACCACCGCGAAGGTGGCCGCACCGAAGGTCAGCAGGGGAAGCAAGAACCACCACAGGATGCGCCGTCCGGTCACAATGGGCCCAAGCCGCTATCGCGGTTGAAGCGTGGATCGTCGAGTTTCACAGCGGAGACGCTGCGCCTTGCAGGCGAACAAAGGAAGTTCCGCAGTCGACCCCGGGGATTGCGACAAACCCCACAAGGGACAGCGAAGCGGTCAGTGGCGATCTGACCAGTCCGACATTCAGCTCACCGACTGATCCCTGAACTGCAGGCAAACAGGGGAAATGCACTCGCCGGTTCATCCCTGGTTCATGTCCGCGTGTACTGCAAGTCACATCCGGCCGTTCTCATTCGGGGAATGCCGGCGCCCTGGCCGGTCACCTTCCGGAGGCTCGTTGCCATGCGCTTATCGCGCCGCACCACCGTCCTCGCCGCCGCCGTTCTCAGCGGCGCCCTGATAGCGCCCGCCGCGGCCGCCGCCGACCCCTCGCACGAGGACGGCGGCCGCCACGTGCTGCTTCTGTCAGTCGACGGGTTACACCAGGCCGACCTGAGCTGGTACGTCGCGCATCACCCGAAATCGGCGCTGGCCGCGCTGATAAACCGGGGCGTGGACTTCACCCACTCCAGCACTCCGGTGCCGTCGGACTCGTTTCCGGGCATGGTCGCCCAAGCGACGGGGGGTAACCCCGACACCACCGGCGTGTACTACGACTCGAGCTTCAACCACGCGCTGCTGCCGGCGGGCACGATGACGTGCCCGGCAGGCGCGCTCACCGGCGCCGATGTGGAGTACGCCGAGAACCTGGATCGCAACCAGAACTCGATCGACGCCGGCCAGGGGTTGCCGGGGTTACCCAGCAACATCCTGGCGCTCACCGGCGACCCTAAGATCCTGATCGATCCGGCGAAGCTGCCGGTGGATCCCAAGACGTGCAAGCCGGTCTTCCCGCACCAGTACCTCAAGGTGAACACGATCTTCGAGGTGGCCCGCCAGCACCACCTGCGTACCGCGTGGTCGGACAAACACCCGGCCTACGAGATCCTCGACGGGCCCTCCGGCACGGGCGTGCAGGACCTGTTCACCCCCGAGATCAACAGTCAGGCTGACGGTCTCTCAGCCGGCCAGGACTGGACCAAGGACAACGCCAAGACCCAGCAGTACGACGGCTACAAGACCCACGCCGTCCGCAACGAGATCGACGGCTTCGACCACTCCGGGACCACCCACGTCGGCGTGCCGGCGATCTTCGGGATGAACTTCCAGTCGGTGTCCACCGCGCAGAAGCTGCCCACCTCGGGTGGCCAACCCGGTGGCTACCTGGCCGACGGTGTGACGCCCGGTCCCGTACTGGCCGGCGCGCTGGCCTTCGTCGACTCCGAGGTGGGCTCGTTTGTCAATGAGATCAACAGCAAGGGACTGGAGGACAGCACCACGATCATCCTGTCCGCCAAGCACGGGCAGTCGCCGACCGACCCGGCGGCGCTGACCCGCATCCCGGACGGGCCGCTGTTCGCCGGTCTCAACGCTGCCTGGAAAGCCGCCCACCCGGGCGCTGGTGACCTCGTCGCGCACTCCAGCGACGACGACGCCATGCTGCTGTGGTTGACCGACCGTTCACAGGGCGCCGCCGATTTCGCCAAGGCCTACCTGGTCGCCCAGTCCGGCCAGGGCAACGACATCACCGGTGCTCCCAAGCCGTTCACCTCCTCCGGGCTGGCGACGGTGTTCGCCGGCCGTGACGCGGCGAGGTACTTCGGCATCGCAGCCGGCGACCCGCGGGTACCCGACCTGTTCGGCATCGTCAAACACGGCGTCGTCTACACCGGCGGCAAGGGCAAGATCGCCGAACATGGCGGCGCGGACCCGCAGGACCGCAACGTGCCGATCGTCGTCGCCGGCGCCGGCGTGGACGACGCTCAGACCGTCCGCGGGCCGGTCGAGACCACTCAGATCGCGCCGACGATCCTGCGCCTGCTCGGCCTCAACCCCCGCGAGCTGCAAGCTGTCCAGCGCGAACACACCCAAGCGCTACCACTGGATTGAACACGTACTGGCGCCCGGCCGCCCCACACGGAGGCCGGGCGCCTCGCCGCGGGCTTGTGCGATGTGGAGCGCTCGCGTTAACGAAAGACGGCCCGCGGTTCACTGGACGCCTGCACAGTTGATCCGCCATCACGCAACGGGTATCACCGAAAACTCATCCCCAGTTAATGCCCTTGCACCTTATCGAGAGATTTTGTCCATTCGACTGGCATAGCGTCATTGCTGATCGTTCCAATTGCTGCGTCGGGGGCTAGATGAAAGGGCAGTGACTGATGACCAGTTCTAGAACCACCAGGCGGTGGCGGCTCATAACGGGAGTCACGCTGGCCGCCACTGTCGCGCTGGGGGGAACGGCGCTGGCCGGGGGCTTCCGACATGCCGGGCCCGGAGATGACGGCACTGGGGTGACCCCAATCGGCTACCGGGTGACTCCGGCCGGGAAGCAGACCAACCTTGGTGATCTTCCGTTGGGTGCGGTGAGTTCACCGGATGGGCGTTGGTTGGTGGTCAGCAACGATGGGCAGGGTGGGCAGTCCTTGCAGGTCGTTGACACCGCTACCAGCAAGGTGACCCAGACCCTGCCCTACCCGGCGCCCAAGGCGCTGTTCGTTGGCCTGGCCTTCGCCCGGGACGGCAAAATGCTGTATGCCAGCGGCGGCGGCAACAACCTCATCCGCCGCTACACAGTCAACAGCGGCACGCTCACCGAAGGAACACCGATCCCGCTACCGACCACCGACCCGACCGGGGCGAAGGTCAACCCGTTTCCGGCCGGGATCGCGCTGACCCCTGACGGGCAGCGGCTGCTCGTCGCCGATCAGCAGGCCGACGCGCTGTCCGTCGTCGACCTGGCGACCGGCGGGGTGCACACCGCCGCCGCCGGGCACCGTCCATACGCTGTGGTAGCGACGGCCGACGGGCACAGCGCCTATGTCACCGATCAGGGCGCCAACACCGTCGCGGTGCTCGACCTCACCGGTCCCGAGCCGGCGCCGCAGAAGACCATCACCGTGGGCACGCATCCTAATAAGGTGGTAGCCGCAGCCGACGGGCGGACCCTGTATGTGGCCAACGGTGACTCCGATGAGATCAGTGTGATCGACGCCGCCACCGCGGCGATGACCCGGACTATCAGCGTGGCCCCGTACCGGGGTGCGCAGGTCGGCAGCAATCCGGATGCGCTGGCGTTGTCTCGCGACGGGCGCGCGCTGTATGTCGCCAACGCAGGCAACAACGACGTTGCCGTGATCGATTTGAAATCCGGACACGTCACCGGCCTCATCCCCACCGCGTGGTATCCCACCGCGCTGGTCGCCACCGATCGGACGTTGTTGATCACCAACGGTAAGGGCTTGGGCGCCGGCCCCAACAACGGGCCAGGTCACCCCAACCCGTATGACCCCACCACTCCCACCCCCGACCAGTACGCCGGGTCGATGATGGTCGGCACGCTGTCCACGGTGTCGATCCCCGCTGGGGATGATCAGCTGGAGAAATGGACCGAGCAGGTCAACCGCAATGACGGATTCGACTCACACGGCGACGTCCGCGCCCAGGGTCGCGGGTCGGCCATCGTGCCCGGCGATGCGGGCCAGCGCAGCCCGATCCAGCATGTGATCTACGTGGTCAAGGAGAACCGGACCTACGACCAGGTATTCGGCAGCCTGGGCAAGGGCAACGGTGACCCCAAGCTCAACCTCTTCGGTACGGAGTCGGCACCCAACGCCCGCACCCTGGAGCGCGGGTATGCCACCTTCGACAACTTCTACGCCGACGCCGAGGTCAGCGCCCAAGGCTGGAACTGGACCGTCGCGGCCAACTCCAACCCCTACTCGGAGCAGGTGTGGCCGGCCAACTACTCTGGTCGCGGCGCCCCCTACCCCTCGGAGAGCAGCGACCCTGCGATCGCCCCGAACCGCGACCCAGCCCAGGCCTACATCTGGGACCGCCTGGCCGCAGCCAACATCTCCTTCCGCAACTACGGCTTCTACGTCAACACCCAACCCGGCGACGGAACATCCAAGGCCACCGACCCGGTACTCGACGCCCACACCGACCCCGCCTTCCGCGGCTTTGACCTGGCCTGTCCTGACAGCCCCAACAGCTTCACCCCCCGCAAGCCGACCTGCGGCTCGCCCCGGTTCACCGAGTGGAAAAAGGAATTCGACGGCTACGTCGCCGGCAACAACCTGCCGGCCGTGGAACTGGTTCGCCTGCCGAACGACCACAACGCCGGCACCAGGACCGGTGCCCCCACCCCTCGGGCCTACACCGCCGACAACGACTGGGCACTGGGCCAGCTCGTCGACGCCGTCTCACACTCAAAGTACTGGGCCAACACGGCCATCTTCGTCACCGAGGACGATGCGCAGGATGGGCCCGACCACGTTGACGCGCACCGCACCGTGGCCGAGGTGATCAGCCCCTACACCCGCACCGGGCGGGTCGACTCCACCTTCTACAGCACCGCCTCCATGTTGCGGACCATCGAGCTCATCGTCGGCCTGCGCCCGCTGACCCAATTCGACGCCTACGCCACCCCGATGCTCGCCGCCTTCAACAACAAGCCCGACCCAACCCCCTATACCGCGACCAAGCCGACCCAGAATCTCCAGGAGATCAACCCGGTCAACGCCCCGTTCTCGGCTCAATCCGAGGGCCAGGACTTAACCAAGGAAGACCAGATCAACATGCAGCAGTTCAACCAAGCCACCTGGGCCAGCGTCAAGGGCGCCAATACACCGATGCCCGCCCCCCAACACTCCGTGTTCCCCGCCCCGCCGGACAACCAATCCGCGACGACGCCGCCCCAACCTGACCCTGCCGCGCAGGGTGCGGCCAGCGGCGACGGCGACGGCGACGGTCAATAACCCTCCGGCTAACCCGGTTCTCGCCCAACAGCCAACTCCTCCCGAGGCGGCTGGTGAGCGAGGACCAATGGGTCTCGTCTGCGTACGCTCGTCAAGCAGGGCGGTCCGCTCGTGCGAGGAGGTCGCATGCCTGACGTCGTCGTCGCACTGATTACCGCCGGGCTGGTCACACTCGCCGGCTGCGGCCAGACCGCAGCGACGCCGCAAGCACCGGCGCCGCCCACCCCACCGACGACGACGCCCGCCACCGGGCAACCGGTGACCGTCCTCGGCGAGATCCGGGCAGGGGCCCTGCCCGGATGCGACACGCTCCTCGCCGAGGACGGCACGCACTACCTGCTGCTGGACACGACCGACCCGCCGCGCGACATCCCGGTCGAGGTGACCGGTATCCCCGACCCGTCGCTGGTCAGCTACTGCAACAGCGGACAGCCGCTGCACGTGCAGCGGATCAGCCGACGGTGATTGCGGTGTCGTCGACAACGGTGAACGAGCCCGCTGTCGTGGGCATGCCGGAGATCAGGCCCGAGCCGCTGTTGATCACGAGACCGGTGAGTAGGACGGTCGCGGTCGCCTATCGGTGAGTGGCAGGTGCTCCCGTTGTCACTCACACGGGCTACTGGAAAAGGTGAACGCTTTCCCCGGAGGTGAACGGGAGGAGTCCAAACGACGACCGAAGGATGGAGGTCTACCCCACAAGGGACAGCTTGCGTCGGAGAGCCGGCTAGGCCGCCAAGCGCCGTGATCAAGTTAGGCTGGCCATCAAGGACTGGACCCCGCGTGGATCGGTGGATCATGAGATCAGGACATCGCATCGCCGCACTGAGCGTGTTACCACTGGCGCTGGCGGGATGTTCGAGCGCGACGACCGCTGACCCGGCGGGCGCGCCGGGGACCACCGCCGCGCCGACCACGGCCAGCGTGCCAGCGACCCTGCCCACGTCGACGGAGCCTCCGGGAGTCCCGACGGGCCCGGTCGCTGCGCCGAGGTGCCGCTCGGCCCAGCTCACCGCATCCCTCGGCCAGCCTGAGGGTGCCGCGGGCTCGGTGTATCGCGTGCTGGTCTTCACCAATACCGGTAGCCGAGCCTGCGACATGCAGGGCTTCCCCGGCGTCTCCTACGTCACCGGTGACGCAGGCCAGCAGGTCGGGCCGGCCGCGGAGCGGGTCGGTGACGCTGGTGGATCGGTGCGCGTCGCGCCCGGCGCCACGGCGTCGGCGCAGCTACAACTGGTGAACGTCGCGAACTACGACGCGGCGGTCTGCCGCCCGATGCCCGTGCGAGGCCTGCGCATCTATCCGCCGGACGAGACGGCGGCGCTGTTCGTGCCGGTCGCGGCAACCGGCTGTGCGGGTACGCTGCCCGGCTCGCAGCTCACCGTGGGCACGCTCATCGCGCCCTGAACGTCGAGGACAATGATCAGCGGGTGAGTTCGAGAACGGTCAAAGTCCCGCTGTCGAGGTTGGTCACATAGGCTTGGCGGCCGTTGGGTAGCAGCGCGATGCTGGTCGGGCCGACTCCGGTGGGGATGGTCGCGGTGACCTGGGCGGTTGTGGCGTCGATCACCGACACGGTGTTGCTGCCCTCGTTGACCACGTAGGCGAACCGTCCGTCCGGAGCCCAGGTGATGTCCTTCGGCTGCTGGCCGACCGGGATGGTGGCGACGACCTTCAGAGCGTTGGTATCGATCACCGACACGGTATTCGACTGGTAGTTCACGTTGGCGACCAGCGGCCGGTTGGGGTGCACGGCGATGCTGTGTGGGCCGGATCCGACCGGGATGGTCGCAACAACCGCGCCGGTAGCGATGTTAATCACTGAAACCAGGTTGGAATTGTGATTGGCCGTGTAGGCGCGGCTACCATCACGGGCGAACGCGATCCCATGTGGGTTCGGCGGGACCCTTATTTGTCCGACCACCATGTTGGTGGCCGTGGCCACCACTGACACGGACCCGATGTCGTGGTTGGCGACGAAAAGCTGCTTACCGTCTGGACTGATCGCCGGGTGGAAGGGACTCGCGGGCTGCGCCACCGTTGCGATCTCCGTATTCGTCACGGTATCGACCACGTCGATTGCATGCTTTGTCGCCTGATCATTCGACACGGTGATGTACAGGGTGCGGCCGTCTGGTGCGAACGTGAGGAACTGCGGTGGGCCCGCCACGATCGGGATGGTCGCGGTCACCTGATTGACTGCGGTGTCCACCACGGTGATGACCTGGGCGTCGCCGTTGGCGACGTAGGCGTGCCTACCGTCGGGGGCAACGGCGACGAAGCTGGGCGTCTTGCCTACCGCGATAAAGGCACTGGCGGCGGGTATCGCGATCTTCGGCCCGACGCTCGCCACCGCGGCCGGCTCGGGCTTCGGCGCGGGCTTGGAGATCGACGGAGCAGTTGCCTGGGTGTCGTTGCTGCCGCCGAAGGTGGCCAGCACTATCACTGCGGAGACCGCGACCGCTGCGCCGGCGCCTAGCAGTATCCTCGGCCAGCGCTCGCGGGCGGATGGCGGCGTGGGTGGGGGTGGAGCTTGCTTCGGTCTCACGTGACGTGAGGTGGTGGCCGTCGCGTCCTGCGGTGGTGTGCGAGGGGTGGGAATCGCCCTGGTCGGCAACACTTCGGCTGGGCGCTGCGCCGGGATGAGCGGCTGCTCATCTTGTTTCTCGGGATGGCCTAGAAACCCGTTTGTCGTCGGAGGCGCGGCCGTGGTGCCACGGCTGACCAGTCGCTGCTCGTGCTGCCGGCTGCGTTGCGGGACGGCGTAGCGGGGATGGGTCGCATGCGCGGCGTGCGTGGCGGCACCGAGCGCAACGACGTGTTGCGGATGTGTGTCTACCACGGTGGGGCATCCCAGCTCAGCGGACACCATCCGGGCGATCAAGGGGATGCGCGACGATCCGCCCACCAGCAGCACCGCGCTGAGGTCTGCCGGCTCGACCTGAGCCGACTGCAGGGCTCGGGACAGTGCCCGGATGGTCGACTCGATCGGGGCTCGCACCATGTCCTCAAAGGCTGACCGGGTGAGATGCACGTCAAAAGTTTGGATGGGCAGGGATACCGGGAAAGTCGTCTCGGTGTCTGTGGAGAGAGCTTCCTTGGCCACAATGCATTGCTGTCGCACCCTGGCGAGCGCGACAGAGGTCTGTGGGCGCCGCATGGCGAGCTTGGTGAGCGCCCCGTCGGTGGTGTCGTTGACATGGGAGAGGATTGCTTCGTCGAAGTCACCGCCGCCAAGCGCTTCGATACGCTCGGGCTTGCCGATGATTTCGACGCCACCAGAGTGCATGCGCAGCACCGTGGCGTCGAAGGTGCCACCACCCAGGTCGTAGACCGCCATCGACTCGCCATCGCCCAGCGGTCGGGTCGCGGTGTAATGCGCGGCTGCGGCTTCGGCCTCGGTCATCATCAGCGAATTGAACAGCCCCGCTTGCTGGATAGCCTCCTCAAACAGCGCACGTCGGAAGGGGCCCCAACTAGCCGGGTGGGTCAACACGACTCGATCGGGTGGCTCGCCTTCGGCCTCGGTGACCTGCGCAACCACGTCTCGCAGCAGGACGCCGAGCAGCGCGGTGACCGCGTACGACTCACCACCGAGGACCACCGGCGTCGGGTCACCCAGCCGAAGGGTGAACTCGCGACCGATCCGATCCGGGCTGCTCACCGCGCCCATGCTGGCGACTTCCCCGGTGGCCAAAGTGCCGTCACCGTTGAGGTATACCGCCGCTGGCGTCACCACCGAACGATCACCGAGGGGGACCGCCTCCACGGTGGCCGCCTTCGCGCGCGCAGCCGCGACGAAGGTGCTGCCGAGGTCGATCCCCAGGCTGTAGCTCACCAGCTCCTCCCCTGAAGCGCACCTATCGTAACGACTCGATCACACGAAAGATGGTCTATGGCGCGTCATATCGGTGACATACGCTGACGTGCCCGCAAGGCCATCACAGTAGGTAGCCGACTGACCACCCGTCAAGGGTGTGTTACAGCGAGGGTCTGGGTGGCGGCACTGGATCGTCGGCGGCGGGCCTGCTGGGTCGGCAGCGACCGAGCCGTTTGATGGTGAGCCAGCTCCCCCGTCGAGCGCCGTGGGTCTGTAGCGCCTGTGCCGCATACTCCGAACAGGTAGGAGTGAAATGGCAACACGGCGGCCGCCGCGGGCTGATCTCACGTTGGTACGTTCGGATGCCGGCGACCAGCAGCGTCGTGAGTTGTGAGCCCGCCGCGGCAGGTTTGCGCCGCAGCGTCCCGGCTTCGGCGACCAAGGCTGCGGTCAGTCGGGGCAACGCCAGCACCGCCACGACAAGGCAGTTACCGCTGAGGCTCTCCCCGAGACAGCATCCGGCGTCGAGCAGGCACGCATCTCGAAGGCATGACCCGCCGCCCGGGCGAGATCGGTACGGGTAGTCGTAGTCGGCATAACGGCGGTTGTAGGGTCTGCGTCGAAGGCACGCCATGCCGCCAGTGTGCGCCTCCGGGTGCGCTGCGGTAAGGCAACGCTGCCTGGTGAACGCGAGCGCCGCGCGTCCCGCGGGGCCCAGCGGATTACGACAAAACACACTAAGGACTGATAAATGCAACGGCGCACGGCGGCTGCGCCAGCCACGCCGAGCGCATCGATGCGGGTTCGTTAGGTGCGATGAGGATGTTACAGGTTGTCGTAGCGTGTAAGATCCGCGCGCCGATGATTGTTTGGTGAGGGCGGCCTAACTATTGTTAGTGTGGGCTGCCTAACAATGAGATATTCAGGGAATGCGACCTTGCGGATCCTGTGTGACTGACGTAGGTCACCGTCGGTATGCGCACAATCACCGTCTGAAAGCTTCTGTTTGTCAACCTTCGATCAGTGTTCTTGACAGATCTCATTCATTGCGGCAAAGCTGATGGGAGACGAGGCGAGGGAGCAGAATGCGGTTCGATAGAAGCGCGGGCTGATCGCCGGTGGATGCAGTCCAGACGCTGATCCTCGGGTTGATCGCGGGGGTCACGATCCTGCTCGGGCTACCGCTGGGCCGGCTGCGTAGCGCCCGCCACAGCCGGACCGCGCCCGCCGTGCGCGTGTTCCTCAACGCCTTCGCGATCGGTGTTTTGATCTTCATATTGTGGGACTTGCTGACCCAGGCGTGGGAGACGATTGATATCACGCTGGGCAAATTGCACGACGGCTCCGGCAGTATGGCGCCGGTGTTCGGGTTCGGCGCTCTGCTTTTCGCCGGGCTGGGGGTGGGGCTGTTGAGCCTGGCCGGGTACGAGCGCTGGCTCACCGGCGAGGGACCCATCCCACTCCTGGGCCCGGGGACGATGGCCGCCGACGAGCTGACGCTGCGCGAGGGTGGTACCTGGTCAGCGGCCCGCCGGTTAGCGTTTCTGATCGCGGTGGGGATCGGCCTGCACAACTTCGGCGAGGGCCTCGCCATCGGCGGCAGCGCGGCGCAGGGCAAGCTCGCGCTGGCCACCCTGCTGGTGACCGGCTTCGCCCTGCACAACGCAACCGAAGGATTCGGCATCGTGGCGCCTCTGGCCACCGAACAAGAGCAGCCCAGTTGGGGGTTCCTCCTGCTGCTGGGTGTGATCGGTGGCGGCCCCACCATCCTGGGAACCGTGGTCGGCCACCAGTTCACCAGCGACGCGGTGAGCCTGGTGTTCCTCACCCTGGCTGGCGGCTCGATCCTCTACGTGATCATCCAACTCGTCGCTGTTGCGCTGCGGGGCGGCCACCGGTCCCTGCTCTACTGGGGCCTGTGGGTCGGTCTCGTCGCCGGCTTCGCCACCGACATGCTGCTCACCGCCGGCGGCGCCTAGCCCCGGTCGTTGTGCCGCAATTCGGAGCCGATTGGCGCTATTGACGGGGCGTTCAATGGCCATTCGGAACCGAATGGGGGCGTTCGCGGTATAACTCAGGGTTGTGACGAGGACCGCGCCGCGGGAGCAGCCGACAGCTGTGGACCACGGGCTCCGCGGGGACTTGGTGGCGGTCGGGTGTGCTGCGCTGCTCGTTGGGTTGGCAGCGGTGGTCGGCGCCTGGCTGCTTCAACAAGGGGTGCCGCTGCATGTCGACGCCCCGCCGTTGGGTGCCCAGTGGCTGCCGCACGTCGGACGGGGCACGGTCCCCGCGGTCCTGCTCGCGGTCCTTGTCGTCCTGCGCGGACCAGAACTGGCCGCTCGGCTGCCCTGGCGCCCCCTGCTGGCGATCTCCGCGGTCACCGCGGTGTCGTGGACGGTGTGCCTGGCCATGATCGACGGGTGGCAGCGCGGGGTGGCCGATCGCCTGACCACCGACACCGAGTACCTGCACGATGTCCCGAGAGTCACCGGCATCGGCACCATGCTGCGGACCTTCGCCGAGCGGATCCCCGGGTTGCGGCCCGAGTCGTGGACCACGCACGTCGCCGGTCATCCACCTGGGGCGCTGATGGTCTTCGTCGGTCTGGACCGGATCGGGCTGCCCGGGGGGGCGCCGGCGGCGCTGCTGTGCGTGTTGGTCGGTTCGACGGCCGCGATCGCGGTGGCGGTCACGCTGCGGGCACTGGGCGCCGACGCCACCGCTCGGGCTGCGTTGCCGTTCGGTGTACTGCTGCCGGGCGCGATCTGGATAGGGGTGTCCGCGGACGGCCTGTTCGCCGGGGTGCTGGCCTGGGGTGTGGCGCTGCTAGCCCTCGGCACCGCCCGGCCCCGACTCGACGCCACGGCGCTCGCCGCGTCCGCGGCCGGTGGGTTGCTGCTTGGCGCGACCCTGTTCCTGTCCTACGGGCTGGTGCTGGCGGGGTTGCTCCCGGTGGCCGTCGTGGTCGCCGCGCGCCGTGTCGCCCCCCTGCTGGTGGCCGGTGCCGGGGTAGCCGCGGTGGTGGCCGCTTTCGCGGCCGCAGGCTTCTGGTGGCTCGACGGCTACCGGCAGGTCACGATCCGGTACTACCAGCCCGGTGAGTACGGCCTGGTGCGACCGTACGGCTACTGGGTGTGGGCCGACCTGGCGTGCCTGGCGGTGGTGCTCGGGCCGGCAGGGGTGGCCGGGCTGCGGCGGCTGTTTACCCAGGGGCACCTCACCCCGGGGCAGAGCCCGCCGCGCGCCATGCTGCTGTTGTGCACGGCCGCGGTGCTTGCGGTGCTGGTCGCTGATCTGTCCGGTCTGAGCAAGGCCGAGGTGGAGCGGATCTGGCTGCCGTTCGCGGTCTGGCTGGTCGCCGCGGCCGGGCTGCTTCCGGCGCGGCAGGTCCGCTGGTGGCTGGCCGCCCAGGCAGTGGTCGCTTTAACGGTCAACCACCTGCTGCTCACGACGTGGTGACCGGCTCGCGCAGCGGGTCGGTGGCGAACCGGGTGACGCCCTCGGCGAAGGACACCCGCGCCCGGTAACCGAGCAGCTCGGCCGCTCGGGCGGGGTCAGCGGTCACATGCCGCACATCGCCGGGCCGGGCGCCACCGACGATCTCGGGGGCTGGCCCGCCCATCGCCCGGGCCAGCTCGACGGCCAGGTCACCGACGGTGTGCGGGTGCCCGGAGCAGACGTTGACCGGCACGCATCGCCCACCCGGCGCTTCGGCGGCCAGCGCCAGCGCATTGGCCCGGGCGACGTCGGAGACGTGCACGAAGTCCCGGCGCTGCCGACCGTCCTCCATCACCTGCGGCGCCGCACCGCGCGCCAAGGCCGACCGGAAGATCGACGCCACGCCGGCATACGGAGTGTCCCGGGGCATCCGGGAGCCGTAGACGTTGTGGTAGCGAAGCGCCCACACCCCCCCACCGGTCTGCCGGGCCCACGCCGCGGCGAGGTGCTCCTGGGACAGCTTGGTGGCGGCGTAGGTGCTGCGCGGATCCAGCGGGGCGTCCTCACCCACCAGCAGCGGCTCCAGATCTGCGTCGCAGTGCGGGCAGCGCACCTCGTAGCGTCCGACGGCGATGTCTTCGGCTCGCCGGGGCGGGGCGGGCACGACACCGTGCGACGGGCAGGCGTAGCGGCCCTCGCCGTAGACGACCATCGAGCTGGCCAGCACCAGCCGGTGCACCCCCGCTCGGTGCATCGCGGCCAGCAGCACCGCGGTGCCGAGGCCGTTGTTGGCGGTGTAGTCCGGGGCGTCGGAGGGATCCAGCCCGTGCCCGACCATCGCCGCCTGGTGGCACACCGCGTCCACCTCGGGCAGCAGGCGTCCCAGCAGCTCGGTATCCCGGACGTCGCCGTGGATCAGCTCGTGGTCAGCCACCCAAGGTGGCGGCGGGGCACCCGAGCCGTGGGCCTGCGGCAGGAAGGCATCCAGCAGCAGCACCGAGTGCCCGTCGGCGGCGAGCAGGTCGGCGACGTGGGAGCCGATGAAACCCGCGCCGCCGGTGATCAGGATTCGCACGTCGCGCACGCTACGTCACGGCTCAATGATCTCCAGCACCCCCTCGGCCGTTCCGGTGACGAACAGCCGGCCGGTGGTGCTGTCCACAGCGACGGTGTTCGGTTGGCGCACCGTCGGCAGCGGGGTGGCCAGCACTGGTGTGCTGGCGTTCAGGTTCAGCCCGATCACCTCGTTGAGCGCGGTCAGGGTCACCCACAGCCGGTCGCGCACCGGGTCGTAGGCGACGCCGTAGGGCGTGCCGGGCAGCTCCACCCGCCCGATCTGCCGAGGTTTCGGGCTCAGCTCATAGAGCAGCACGGCGCCGCCCCGGGTGTCGATGACCGCCAGATGGCCGCGCTTGTCGGCGACCACGTGGGTCGGTCCGGCCCCCGCGGGCAGCTCAGCCACCCGCTGCAACCGTTGCGCGTCGTAGATCGTGAGCGTGTTCTCCCGCACGTCGAGTAGGCCGACGAGGTCCCCGACGGCCGCCGCCCCGGCCGGTTGCGTCACATCGGTGAAGGTGTGCACAACCTGATCACCGCGCACCGCGACCACGGTGTGCCCCAGCTCGTTGGCCACGAACACGGTGCCGTTGGCGGCTTGGGTGGCATCGTGCGGGACAACGCCCGTGACCACCTGGGAGGTGATCTCGCCGCCGGGTAGCGCCACCCGCAACAGCCGGTTGGACCCCTCGTCCGGAACGAGCACCGGGCCGCCGGGCCCGGCCAGCTGCAGGTGGCGCAGCGCGCCGGGCAGCGCCACCTTGCGCAGCGCCGCGCCGGTGGTGGCGTCCAGCAGGGTCAGCGCGGCCGGATCGCGCACCCCGACGGCCACGACGTGGGACTGCGGGTCGACCACCACACCTTCCGGGGCGGCGCCGACCGGCACCGTTCGCCCGGCCGGCGGCGCGGTCGGCACCGGAGCGGGGGCAGGCTCGGCCGCCGGTGGCAGCTGCGCTGCCGGGGGCGCCCCAGCCGGGGGAGCGGAGCCGCACCCCGCGATCACGGCGGCGGCGAGGACGGTCACGGTGATCCAGCGAGAGCGCACGCCGGTGATTGTTCAGTGACCCGTACGACGCTGCTCCGGCGCCCCGTAGTCATAGGGCGGGTGGAGATCGTCGAACATGGGAAAGTGTCGAACGTTGATCGTGACCATGATCGGCGCCCACGACGGGTTGCCGACGGCCATGATCATCGTTTGTGGTGTGCCTAGAACGACAAATTATGTCGTCAGAGCCACCTAAACGATGATCACAGATCTGAGGACAGGGCTTCGTCGCCGCAGCACATCGTGTGACGCGAGGACAGAGGTATCTGGGACGCGCTCCGCGGACTCCATACATCGACGGAGTTGTCGTGCTCAGCGCACGGACTTGATGAGGGGATTTCATGACACACACTGATCAGACCAAGGCCGAAATCTTGGTCACGCACTTGACCAAGTTCCGCGATCCGCTCCAGATTCCGCCGGTGCTGCGACCCAGCCCGATGCAGCTACTGACCATCCGCATGCGCACCGAGCAGGTGCGGTTGCACTCCGAGCTGCCTGCGACGCGGGTGTGGACCTACAACGGATTGTTCCCGGGACCGACGATCGAGGTCCGCCGTGGCGAGCGGCTGCGGGTGATCTGGCACAACGAGATCACCGGCGACTACCCGGTAGAGGCCGTGGAGGTGCTCAACGCGACACCGGGACCGGGCCGTGACGGCGCGGAACCTCTCCCGGACGTCGCGGCGCTGCCGCCCTGGACAGTGGTGCATCTCCATGGCAGCCGCACTGGCGGCGGCAACGACGGATGGCCGGAGAACGCCGTCCTGCCGGGAAACGCCCAATTGTCGGAGTATCCGAACGATCAGCAGGCGACGGCGCTGTGGTACCACGATCACGCCATGGCGATCACCGCCCTGAACGTGATGACCGGCCTGGCCGGCATGTACCTGATCCGCGACGCGGAGGAAGACAGTCTCCGGCTGCCGCACGGTGAGCACGAGGTGCCGCTGATCATCTGCGACCGCAACCTCGATACCGACGCCCAGGGCAACCTCACCGGGCAGCTCCTGCACAAGCTGTCCATCCTGTTCACCGAGCCGGAGAAGGTCGCGCTGCCGTTCACCGGACCGTTCACCCTTGTCAACGGGGTGATCTGGCCGCATCTCACCGTCGACGCTCGCTGGTACCGCTTCCGGATGCTCAACGCCTCCAACTCGCGCTTCTACACGTTTGCGCTGCACGACGAAGACGGCGCCGTTGTTTCTGGCGCGATGCGTCAGATAGGCAGCGACGGCGGTCTGCTTCCCGCTCCGCTTGCGCTGGATCAGATCACCCTGGCGCCGGCCGAACGCGCCGACGTGCTGATCGACTTCTATGCCTTCCGGGGTCGGTTCCTCACGCTGGTGAACACGGGCCCCGGCACTCCCAACCCGGACGTCATGCAGTTCCGAGTCCGGGCTCACGCGATACACGACGGCTTCACACTTCCAGCCACGTTGTCGCCGTCATTCGTCCGGCTGACCCACGACAACCTCCCCGAACACATGCACCGCTGGCTCGTGCTCACCCTGCTCGCCGGAAAACATCCGGAGATGTGGGAGATGGTGGAGATCGATCAGCCGCCGCCGACCCTGCCCGCAGATGGCATCGTGCAGGTCGCCCTGGCCAACGGCACAGTGAAGACATTGCAGCGGGTCAGCCGGGACTTCAAGGACGCCGTGAACTTCTACGTGGACTACAACGGCTGGGAACAGTGGTCGATCCTCAATGCCAGCCCGGTGGCCCACCCCATTCACATCCACCTCATCCAGTTTCAGGCGCTGAGCCGAGACGGCTACGACGTGACAGGCTTCGACAACACCCTCGGCGGCACCACGACGCCGCTCACGCCCAAGGGGCAGCTACCCGTGGACCCCAACGAGCAGGGCTGGAAAGACGTGATCCGGGTCGGCGGCGGCCAACTGGTCCGCGTCGCGGGACAGTTCGCTGGGGCGAACGGGCGGTACGTGTATCACTGCCACATCCTCGAACATGAGGACGAGGGCATGATGCGAACGTTCGTCGTGATGCCCGAGCAGGTCATGAAACTCGACCGGCACGTCGTCGACGGCCACCACCCGCTGCACCCCGCCTGAGCGTTTCGAACTCAGCGGTCGTTGGTCACCGGCGGCCCGTACTCATAAGGTCGCCGGAGATCGTGGAACATGGGGAAGTGTCGAACGTTGATCGTCACTAGATCAGCGCCCACGGCGGATACGGTGCCCGCAAGCAGGTAGTCGACGACTCCGATGCCCGAATGGCTGCGCCGGTACAAGCGCGCATACTCCCCAGCGCGGCACGCGACATCTTCAGTCACGGGGATCCAGTCGACCACCGAAAAGAAACCTTCAAGGCGATCGTATTCGTCGGGACGTGCGCCTGCCATCAGCTCGAAGCGGGTGAGTTCGCTGGCGACGACCGATTCGTCGGAACGGACCAGGTCTTCGAGCAGTGCCGTCGCCGGACCATAGCCACGCAGATGATCCACCGCCACCGAGGTGTCGAACAGCTTCAACCCAGGCCGATCTGTTCCAGCCGCTGGCCGAGGTCCCCCCGCAGGTCCTCGACGTACTCGGCTCCGGTGGCGGACCGATCGCTCCAGGTGCCCGCCGAGGCGCGCAACGCGGCTAGCCGACCCTCAGGAGTGTCGATGCCGTACTGCGTACGCACCGCCCGACGAATCAGCTCGGAGCGAGAAGCGCCCGTGCGCGCCGACGCCTGGGTGAGCAGGTCGAACTCGTGGTCGTCGAGGTAGATCTGCGTCCGGTGCACACCATCACTATACATCAGGGGACATCGCACACCGCTATGCGGACTACTCAGCGTCCGTGGCGTCGTGTCCAGTAGATCTCGGTGCGGTAGGGGATAACGACCTCGATCTGGTGACTCACGAGGGTACGGACGTCATCCAGCGCTGCTCGGCGTGTCGCCTCGGCCAGGTTGGTGATCCAGCTCTACGAGGAGACCTGCGCAAGAAAGTCGGCGGAGCTCAGACGCTGGACATGTGTCGCTTGCACGTGGGTGAGCGCGTCGAACAGACCGGTGCGCTCCAAAAGGGGCTGCCAGGCGCCGTCACCGGCGGGGAGGCGCCTGCCGCCTTCTTGTGCTTGGCCAGGAATCGCTGGAACTCAGCCAGCCATGGTGTGTCTTGGGTCCTCCACGTGCGCGGAGAACACGGGCGATCTCACCCGCGGCTGCGCGACGCGTTGACGCGCCACCAGCGATGGTGCGGCCGACGAGGGTCCGACTGGACCCGACTACGAACAGCAGCGCGCGCACGTGGCGGCAGATGCGGCCGCTGAGCTGGACCGTTTAAGTGCAAGCCGCGGCCGAAACGACAGCGATGCCGCCTAGGCCGCCGCGGTTTGGAGGGCGGAGTGTTGGGGCCAGAGCCTTGGCTGATCGTCTCCAACGACCTGTACCTGGAGTTGACCGAGGACAACACGCTGGCCGTCCCAATCCGGGTCAGTTTCTGAGCGGGACATCTCCGGCACGGTCCGCACTCAGCTGCAGGCAGCCGTCCGCGGCGAGCCAGAACAGCTGTTCGCGGACAGACGTTGCGGTTCTCCAACCACGATCGTCCCAAGTGCGGCTCGCCAATGAGTCGCCGGCATAGACCAGCTGCGCGAACGCCACGTTGCGGTAGCGGGCAGCGGCGAAGAAAGCGGCTGCCTCCATCTCCACGGTCAGACAGCCCTCGGCGATCCGCCGCGCGATTCGTGCGGCGGGGTCGGCGTCAACGGTCCGCGACGGCGCGAGGTAGTGGTACGACGTCCCTTCGTCACGTACGGCGCTGTCCACCACGACGGCGTGGCCCAGGAGGAGGTCCGGTGCCAGCGCCCCGGCACCCCCGACAGCGACGAAGGTCCGACCGCCCAGCGCGATGGTCTCTTCGAGAAAGGCGGCGGCCAGTGGCGCACCGACACCTCGGTGGAACACCGCCAGGCGCTGCCCAGCATGGCGCACCTCGTAGATCGGGTGCGTACCGTGCGCGGCTTCGAGGACTGAGACCAGCCGCGCACCACCCCGCGCCGCGATCGTCTCGACCACCTCGCGGAAAAAGCACACAACGACTTTCGACGGGATATCGATAGCCTCGACGATCTCAGACGGCTCGATCACGCCTACCTCGTCGAGATCGTTCTCCAGTATCGGCAATTCCATCCGCGTCATCGTGCTGCATCCACCTGTCCTACGTCGGATAGGGATAGTTTCAGCGCGATGCGACCGCTGGCACTCGGCGAGAATCGCCCCCCGGGGACAGTCGGTGCCCGCTGGCAGACTATCCGGCATGACCGGATCGGATCCGAAAGCGGACCTTCATCGTTACCTGTGATCAGCCGATCACCGGGTTGTGGTCGGTGGCCACGACCTCGCCCGGCTGGGCGCCCGGGATGAACTTCTGCCAGTCACCGCTGACCATGGTGGGGGCGGGGACTACCCGCACGCCGTCGCGGAAGTACGTCGTCGCCAGCACCATCCGCGCGGTGATGGTGCGGTTGGCGCCCGCGGTGTGGAAGCAATGCGCGGAGTGAAAGCTGATCTCGCCGATGGCGAACGCGCCGTCCTCGACGACGACGCCCCGGGCGTGGAAGATCTCCGATACTCGCCGGTCGTAGGACGTGCCGTGCTTGTCGAACTCGACGTCGGCTACCAGTTGCCAGGTGTCGGCGCCCCTGGCGAAGGCCAGCGGCCCCATCTCCCGGGAAGTGGGCTGCAGGGGGATCCACGCGGTCAGCACGTCGGGGGAGTCGAGCGGGAAGTGGTGCGCGTCGTAATGCCAGGGGGTCCGTCCAGCGCCGGGCTCCTTGGACAGCGCGTTGTCGTGGTAGAGCCGGACCCGCTCGACGCCCATCAGGGCTGCGGCGATGCCACCGATTCGTGGTGAGAGCACCGCGCACCGCAGCAGCGGATCGGTCAGCCACATCATCTCCAGGCTCTGGAAGCCCACCTCGGGGTCGACCTGAGCGTCGAGCATCTCGCGCAGCCGGACCCGCAGCCGGGCCGCCGTGCCCGGGGTGAGTACCGCGGGCAGCTTGACGAACGACTCGTCGGTGAAGCGCCGCACCTGTGCCGGCGTCAGCGGATACGGCTCGGCCAGTTCGGCGGCCACCGCGGTATCAGTGGGCAGCAGACCCGGATCGTGCGGTGGGAGCGCCACCAGCGGGCCGTTGGGCACCGAGCCGTCGGCCAGCGACATGTACCAGTCCCACCACTGGTCGTTGCCGCGATCCCAGGCCAGGTCGACATCAGACGCCGCGCCGACCGCCGTGGCCTCCGACAGGTGCGGGTTCCTCACGCATTCTCCCAGGTCATCAGGTGCGCCTCGTGTTCGAAGGTGTAGCTGCCGTCTGCCGCGCGGCAGCCGGCCAGGTACTCGGCCAAGGGTCCGCCGGACTCCATCCGGTCCAGTGAGACGGTGTCGTCGAACGCGCAGCGCTGCAGGAAGCCCTCGGTCAGCGCGCGGTCCGCCGAGCCGGTGCGGTAATGCAGCCGCTGCAGGCCGACGTCCGCGCCGGCCACGGTCAGGGCGGCCGCGACCGCCTCGGCGTCGGTGTAGGGCGCGACGTCGGGGGCGTAGGTAGCTCGGTACGCGTCGTAGAACGCGACGTAGTGGCTTGCCGCACTGGCGTGGGCGACGGCGCCGAAGCCACCGGGCCGCAGCGCGGTGACCATCCGGGCCACGCCACCGGTGAGCTCGGTCGGGGGCAGCGCGTACAGCGCGTGGGTGGCCCAGGCCACGTCGTAGCGGGCCCGCGCGTCGAGGTCCTGCAGCGGTATCTCGTGCTCCGCGGCAGCCTCGAACGGCGGGCCGAGCACGGCCCGGGCCTCGGCGATGCTGAAGGCGGACGGGTCGAGCAGGTCGATCGCCACGGTGAGATCCCGGGCCGTGGCTGCGAACCCGGCCGCCAGCAGCGCGGCCGGGAACTTGCCGCTACCGCAGGCCACGTCGAGCAACCGCAGACGGCCGCCAGCGGCCCGGGCCCGCAGGTCAGCCGCCCAGTCGCGGGCGGCGGCGAGCTGGCGGTAGTCCTCGGTGGCGAGCGTGTAGAAGGCCTGCATCTCAGCCCGCCCCGCCTCGCTCCAGTGCGCGAGGCTGCGTTGGGCGGTGTCAGGGAGGGCCACCCCTCTACCAAACCACAGCTCCTTAACTTCGCTGTAACAAATGCGCGGGACCGTCTAGGTTCGGTTCAGTGCCAACTCTGAGTCCGTCCGCGTCCTTGCACCAGTTGCGGCAGGCGGTGGCCGGTTCGGCCGCGCTGCCCGACCTGTCGGGAGTGCACTACGCGTACTCCCACGCGGCCTACGAGGCGGCCAGCGACCAGCGCGCCAGCCTGCAGGCGTGGCTACCCCGGGAGCTGCCGCCGCTGCTGGGTGCCGGACCGTTGCGGGTGATTGGCGTCGGTGTCGGCGACGGCAGCGTCGACGCCCCGCTGGCTGCCGCGCTGGCCACGGATGACCGCCGGGTCGAGTACACCGGGATCGAGCCGCACGCGGGGTCGGCGGCGGGATTCGAAGCCCGGCTCGGCGCGCTGGACGCCGATTGCCTCACCGTCACCACCGTCGCCGGAGCATTCGACGATTACGAGACCGCAGTACCCGCCGATCTCGTGCACTTCGTGCACTCGTTGTACTACATGGCCGACCTTGGGGCCACGCTTGATCACGCGCTGGCGATGCTGCGCCCGGGTGGGCTGCTGGTAAGTGCGACCGCGCCCAGAGAGCCGCTGTGTGTGCTCACCGAACTGCTCAGCCCGTGCGTCGGACACCAATTGTGGTGCGCCGAAGACGTCACTGAGGAGTTGGCGGACCGGTGCCTTGAGGTGCGGTCGGAAACGATGCTGGCGGGGCTTGACCTGGGCGGGATGCGCACCGCACCGCACGGCTCGGACGAGCCGGTGCTCGACTTCCTCGTCGGCGCGCGAACGACCACGATGACAGCGCAAGTCCGTGAGCAGCTGATGATGTACCTGGCTGAGGTGGCCTTACCGGGAAATCCCGAAGTGGTGCCCCACCCCATCGACATCACGATCGCGCGGGTTCCCTGATGGCAGGCACTGTGGAGACGTTCCGGGCTCTTCACGTGCCCGGTCGACCGCTGCTGATGCCCAACCCGTGGGACGCGGGAACGGCCAAGCTGCTCGCCGCGCTGGGCTTCCAGGCGTTGGCGACGACCAGCAGCGGCCACGCGGCGACACTGGGTGGGCTGGATGGCTCCGTCGATCGGGCCGAGGTCCTCGCGCACGCCGCTGCCATCGTCGCGGCGGTGAATGTCCCGGTTTCCGCTGATCTGGAAAACGGGTTCGGCGAGGATTCCAGCGCGGTGTTCGGGACTGTCACGGATGCGGTTGGCGTGGGGCTGGCGGGCTGCTCGATCGAGGATTTCACCGGGGACTCCGACCCCCCGTTCTACGATGTCAAGCTGGCCGCCGAGCGGGTGGCCGCGGCCGTTCAGGCGGCCCGTACCGGTGCTGGGCTAGTGCTCACGGCGCGGGCGGAGAACTTCATCCGCGGAAATCGTGACCTGGCCGACACGATCGCGCGGCTGCAGGCCTACCAAGAGGCAGGCGCAGATGTTCTCTATGCCCCCGGCCTGCGCGACTTGGGTGACATCCGCAGCGTGATCACCTCGGTCGATCGCCCCGTCAACGTGCTGGTGATGCCGGGTCTGGCGACGGTCCCTGAATTGGCGAAGGTCGGGGTGGCCCGCATCTCGGTCGGTGGATCGTTGCACCACGTTACGTTGGCAGCACTGGCCAGAGCCGGTCGCGAATTGCTCGACGATGGCACCTATGGGTTCCTGGGCCTTGCCGCCGAGGGTCGCCTGCAGGCGTCGGCAGCCTTGCGCCCTCGCTGAGATTGGCCGAGCGTGCCGTCGCGGTGCTAGACAGGAAGTGTCCGGTGTCCGCGTCGGGAGGGACCTTGTCATGGCCATTGAGCTCAACCACACCATCGTCGCGGCTCGCGACAAGCGGGCCTCCGCGATGTTCGTGACCGATCTGTTTGGGCTGCCCGCGGACCCTGGTGGTTAATGTGATCAGGCTGCGAGGGCGACTTCGAGGCGG